>FWWM01000106.1_pt1 | contig 165837 bp, 129 predicted proteins | sample 2228351 | NCBI WGS metagenome assembly FWWM01 (sample SAMEA103939774, study PRJEB20133) | metagenome | reverse complement strand
CGAAGCCGCCCGGGAAAGCGATCACCGCCTTGGCCTTGTACATCAACCAGAATTTCCTCATGAAGAAATAATGAAAGGTAAAATTAAGTTCGGGCGTGATGTAAGGATTCGGCAGCTGCGGCTGGGGCAGCGAAATGTTCATCCCTATGCTCTTGCCGCCGGCCCGGGTGGCGCCCCGGTTGGCGGCTTCCATTATTCCCGGTCCGCCTCCGGTGCAGACCACGTACCTTCTGCCCCTGGGCTTGATGTTCATGCCCCATTTTGTGATCCGGTAAGCCAGCTCTTCGGCTTCCCAGTAATATTTATGGAGGCTGGAGTCGGAACTGGCCGGACTGGCCTTGGCCGAGCCCAGGAACAGGATGGTGCTTTCCACCTTGAGCTTCTCCAGCCTGGCCATGGGCCAGACATATTCGCTCAATATCCGGAGGGTCCTTCCTTCCTGTGATTCCAGAAATTCCAGGTCGCGGTAGGGAGACTCTGCCATTTCCAGCTTTCTCAATTCTGTTTTCTTCATGTTCTTCTCCAGCTTTGGTCGCTTAAACCGAATCACTAAATTTTTGCCCGAATCCGGCCGGGTTGTCAATCGGTTTGAATTTTTTGTCCGGGGCTGGCAGAATAAGAGCGGATGAAAAAAACGTTCTTTCTGCCGCTGCTAATTTTATTGACCGGTCTCTATTCCTGCCGGCCTTCAAAGCCTGAGGTCAGTCCGCCGCCGGCCGGGTTTGTGGAAACCGGAATCGCCTCCTGGTACGGCCCGGAGTTTCACGGCCGGCCGACTTCCAGCCGGGAAATCTTTGACCAGAATGACCTGACCGCGGCTCATCCGACGCTTCCTTTTGGAACCATGGTGCTGGTAACCAACCTGGAAAACGGACGGCAGGTGACGGTCCGGATCAACGACCGCGGCCCTTTTGTTAAGGGGCGCATCATCGACCTGTCTTACGCCGCCGCCCGAATGCTGGGGATGGTCGGTCCGGGCACGGCCCGGGTCAGACTGGAGATAGCGGGTTTCGAACCGCCCCGGCCGGAACTTCAATCGACCGGTTATGTCCTTCAGGTCGGCTCGTTTGCGGTTCAGGAGAATGCCCTGGCTCTTTTCCGGAAGTTGCAGAAGGACTTTCCCGGCGTTTACCTTTCATCTTTTCAGTTCGGCGGGCGGACTTTTCACCGTGTCCGTCTTAAAGCCGCATCCGAAGCGGAAGCCAGAAAACTGGCCGAGAAGCTGTCCGCGGCCGGCTATCCGGTTCTGGTGTTACGGGAATAGCGAGTTAAAGGTCGTAAGCGGCAAGATTCCTGCCGGCAGCCGGGCAAATCAGTCCTGAACGATAATCACCACCGACTGCTCTCCCTCGGGCACCCTGACTTCGACCTGGCGTCCGTCAAACTGGCCGGCCTCTTTGCCGTTGATCAGGATCTGCCCTTTTTTCCTGCTTCCCAGGCTGAGCTTGATGGTGTTCTTATTAAGGCTTTTTACTTCAAACGAAATTTCCCGGGGAGTATAGAGAAAGTGACGGAAAATCGCCGGGCGGTCTGTTTTGAGCAGCTCCCTTCCCTCTTCGATTAACCTGACCCTGGACGGCGACAGTTCGACCTCATAATGGCGACCCAGAATGGACATCCTCTTCAGTATGCCCTTCTTTTCCGGCTTGAGCTGCCCGAACCTGAAACCTTCCCAGGGAGTGACATCCAGGTATTCTTCCACCCCTATCAGGGCAAACAGCGGACCCCAGCTCTGGTAACGTTGCCCGCCGGCTTCTCCGGTTCTGGAATCGAAGTTTTCCGGACAGAGCTGGTAATTCTTCCAGATTCTCAGAAAGAGGTCGGTGCTTTTTCTGGCAAAATCGGCTGCCACCATGTCCAGGCCGTAGGCTTTCAATCCCTGATAGACCAGATAATTGGTCGGCGGCCAGATGGTGCCACGCCAGTACTGCTGGTCGGCAAAGGCCGGGTCATCCCGGGAGATGGTCGGGATGATGAAATCTCCCCAGAATTCATCGGGGTTTAACAGATGTCGAAGCATCCTCAGGGCCTGCTTTTCGTCGGGAATTCGGGCCACCAGCGGGAAAAAGTTGGAAGCTGCTTTCCTGGTGGAAAATCTGCCGTCCCAGTGACGGTCAAAATAAAATCCTTCTTTTTCGTTCCAGAGATGAAGATTGATCAGCTTCTTTATTTTTTCGTACTCGTTCAGAAAATATTTCCGGTCTTCTTCCTTTCCCAGGAACTCAGCCAGTCTGGCCAGGCAGTAAGAGTCAAGGGCATAAAGGCTGTTCAGGTCGAGGCAGTTCATTTCCAGCGTTCCGGTCTTTTCGTTAAAGCGGGCTTCATCCCAGTTGGGCAGGTCGTCCTGGCCGGATTCCCACATGGCTCTCTGCTTGCCGCTGGCCTCTTTTTCCCAGGGCGGAACTTCACCGGCCACCAGGGCGGCATCGCTTCCCCACTCCAGCAAACCGTCGCCGTTGCCGTCCCGTCTGGGGTGGCCGTCGGGCATGGTTTCTGTCCAGAACTGATGCCATTTCTTCAAATAGGGATAAGCGAACTGGATCAGCTCCCGGTCGCCGGTTCTCAGGAAAAGCTTCAGCACGGCGAAAGAGCCGACCGGCGGCTGGGAACGGTCGGGGGTGCCGTTGAAGCGTCCGCGCCAGTTTGGAATATTGCCGTTCGGGTACTGAGTCTGAAGAACGGCTTTAACCACATCCACGGCCAGTTTCTGGCTTTCGACCGCAATTTCCAGCGAATTAAAAAACGAATCCCACTCAAAAATAGTCCAGTGGTCGCGCTGGCCGTCGGGACGCGGAAATATCCAGCCCCGCCCGGCCGGAGTGTAATAGCGATGATACCCGTTCTGATAAAGCGCCATCCAGAAAAGATTATTGGTGATGGCTTCGGTCGCCCCTTCATACAGGCCGCTGACCTGCAGCCTCTTCTTATTGTAAGCCAGTCGTTCCTCGGCCAGAATGTCGTTTATGGCTCCTCCGCTCCGGTAGCGATATATCCGGTCATTTATGGTCTCCAGGCTTTCGCCCGCTCCGACGGCAAAATGCAGCTCGGTTTCATCTTTAATTTTGAAGGTCAGGTGGAGTTCGTTGCCCACCGGTTCAATTTTCTCCGGGGTCAGGCTTAACCAGCATAGAAACTGCTCATTCTTCCGGGCAGCCGACTGGCCATGGATATAACCTGAAGCCGGCAGATAAGTGTAATTTCCCTTGAAATCCCAGGGAAAGTAAAAAACCAGAATCACCCGGTCCAGAATGGCCGGAAGCCGGTACCGACCGACAACTGTCTTTTCGTCACGCCGGCTCCACTCCACCAGCATCACAAAATCATCAAGCGTCGGCTTGAGAAAGATCGGGGTCTCCCGGCCCTTCTTGAAAGGCAGGCGCAGGTCAAACTTCATCGAGGCGTAGAGGCCGTCTGGAGAATGAGGCCCGACTTCGGCCACCAGATAGAAGAAATCATTATATTCGGCCAGTTTGTCCTGGCGGTAGACCCGGGGGGCAAAAGCAAAGGCCGAATTCGGGCTGGCGACGACGGTCATGCCCGGCCAGGCCCTGGGGTCGAGGGCTCCGATGAAGACGTTTTTCCAGGGATAATAAATCTCCCCGCCGGAAGAAAGAGCGGTCAGAAGAATGGCCGGGGCCAGCAGCCAGACCAGCTTGATTCTTTTCATAGCTAAAATTTAATTCAATTCGGCCGCAGAATCAACCGCTCTTCTTCGTGAAGCCGGGTCTGATGTCGGCCGGGTCATCAGTCCGGCTACCGGCCTGAATAGCCGGCCGGTGATTTTGCTTTAAATTTTCCTGCCGCTGGATATAATCAATAGAAGAGAGGAGGGAAGATGGATTTCCTGAGGTACTTCCAGTCTCAGAAGGGCGAGATGGTCAGGTTGCTGAAAAACCTGGTCCAGCTGGAATCTCCAACCTCCGACAAAAAAGCCGTCGACAGATGTTCTGAGGAAGCTCTGAAACAGCTGGCCGGTCTGGGAGGCCGGGTTAGAGAATTCTCCCAGAAGGAAATCGGCGACCTTCATCTGGTCGAATTTGGATGGGCGGGAGCCGGAATCTCGAGCCGTCCGATCTTGATCTTGACTCATATTGACACCGTCTGGCCGACGGGGACCATAGATAAGATGCCGTTCTATCTGGCCGGCGACCGGGTCTACGGGCCGGGCGCCCTGGACATGAAAGCCGGATTGGTCATGGTGACTTTTGCCCTGGGCGCGATCAACAAACTGGGAGCCACACCGCGACGAAAAATCTGGCTGTTCATAAATTCAGCCGAGGAAACCGGAAACAATAACAGCCATCGCCAGATTGCCGCCCTGGCCAGGAAAGCCGGCCTGGTCCTCTGCCTGGAGCCGGGTCTTCCGGGCGGGACGATAAAGGTTCAGAGAAAAGGCCGGGTGGTGGTCAGGATTGATTGCGGCGGACGCCAGGCTCATGCCAGCACCCCGGATAAAGGCATAAACGCCATAGAAGAGTTGATGACTCAGCTGCAGAAGCTGAAGAAAATAAAAATAAAGGATATGAGCCTGAACATCGGCCTGATCGGAGGCGGAGAAAAAGCCAATGTCGTCCCGGAGAAGGCCTGGGCCATTTGCGACCTCAGATTCTGGAGCTCCCAGGACCTGAACACCCTGAAAGGTTACCTGCGCGAGTTGAAGCCGAAGCTAAAAGGGGCCAGGGTTAAGGCCAGCCTGCAGAGCTTCACTCCGCCGATGGAATTCAGCCCGGCTTCCAGGCTGCTTTTCAATCAGGCCCGGGAGATTGCCTCCTCGCTAGGGATGGACTTGATTCCCGGGCGAAGCGGAGGCGGCTCGGACGCCTCGATCGCCGCCCACCTGGGTCTTCCCTGCCTGGACGGACTCGGTCCCGAAGGCGAGGGCATGCACGCTCCGCACGAGCATCTCCTGCTGTCGACCATGATTCAGAGAACGGCCCTGCTGACCCGACTTTTGCTGGAATTGTAGCAGTTGACTTTGAGCGAGGTTTAGGGTTAATTATTAAGATATAAATCATTTCAAAGGAGGAATCATATGATAAAAAAGTATTATCTTCTCTCACCCGGACCGACGCCCGTGCCCGAGACAGTTCTCTCAGCGGCAGCCGAGCCCATCATACATCACCGAACGCCGGAATTCTCCAAGATTTTCATGGAAGTGACCGAAGGTTTGAAATATGTTTTCGGAACCAAGGAAGATGTCTACATTCTGGCGGCTTCGGGAACCGGAGCCATGGAGACAGCGGTCATCAATACCCTGTCCCCCGGAGATAAGGTTATCACCATTAACGGCGGCAAATTCGGCGAAAGATGGGGCAACATCTGCCGGGCTTTTGGGCTGGACACCAAAGAGGTCATCCTGCCCTGGGGCGAAGATTTCAGCCCGGAACAGCTGGCCGAAGAAATCAAAAAGAATCCCGGGGTGAAAGCTGTTTTCACCACCCTGTCGGAAACCTCTACCGGGGCCATCTTCGACATCAAAGGCTTCGGGGAGGTGGTGGCCTCAACTGAAGCCATCCTGGTGGTTGACGGCATTTCCGGCCTTGGAGCCACACCCTGCCACATGGACGACTGGAAAATCGACGTTCTGGTCACCGGCTCTCAGAAATCGTTCATGATTCCCCCGGGTCTGGCTTACCTGGCCTTCAGTCCCAAAGCCTGGAAGCTGGTAGAAAGCTCGAAACTGCCGAAGTTTTATTTTGATATCAAGAAATACCGGAAAAACCTGGAAAAACAAACCACTCCCTGGACGCCGGCGGTGTCGCTTATTATCCAGCAGAAAAAGGCCCTGGATATCATCAAGAACCTGGGGCTGGACAATCTGCTCGGGCATCATCAAATACTGGGCGAAGCCACCAGGGCTGCGGTCAGGGCCATCGGACTGGAACTGCTGGCCAAAAAACCGGGGAATATTCTGACCGCGATAAAGACCCCGGCCGGTGTCGACGGCAACAAGCTGGTCAAGACCATGCAGAATAAATACATGGCCTACATCTCAAACGCCCAGGATCCTCACAAGGGCGAATTCTTCCGCATCGCCCACCTTGGTTACATGGGCGGCTTTGACATAATCACCGCTCTTTCGGCCCTGGAAATGACCCTGCTGGACCTCGGTTACGACAAGTTCCAGGCCGGAGCTTCGGTGGCGGCCGCTCAGAAAGTTTTGAGGGAGGGATGGCAATGACCAAGATATTGATTGCCGACACTCTGGATAAAGAAGCCGTGGCCGAACTCCAGAAAGTTCCCGGTTTTGAAGTCTCGGTCAAAACCGGCCTGTCCGAAGCGGAACTGGTTCAGGTCATACCGGAATTTGAGGTGGCGGTCGTTCGCAGCGCCACCAAGATTACCAGGCCGGTTATCGAAGCCGGAAAAAATCTGAAATTGCTGATCAGGGCCGGCATCGGTCTGGACAACATTGACGTGGTCGCGGCCAAAGAAAAAGGAATTGAAGTGGCCAACACTCCGGCCGCCACTTCCATTTCGGTGGCCGAACACACCCTGGGTTTGATGCTGGGAGCGGTCCGCCATCACGGGCCGGCCAACCTGTCGATGAAACAGCATAAGTGGGAAAAGAAAGCCTTCACCGGCACCGAGCTTTACGGCAAGACTCTGGGAATCATCGGTTTTGGCCGGATCGGAAAAGAAGTGGCTAAAAGGGCCCTGGCTTTTGGGATGAAGGTTCTGGCCTATGACGTGATTCAGATTTCGACTGACCTGCCGGTTAACCAGGTCAGCCTGGAGGAGCTGGTCAAGCAATCCGATATCATCACCCTGCACCTGCCCAAAACCCCGAAACCGGTTCTGGGTGAGGCTGAATTTGCCATGATGAAGGACGGAGTGGTAGTCGTCAACGTGGCCCGAGGCGGTGTGGTTGACGAAAAAGCTCTGCTCCAGGCTTTGAACTCGGGCAAGGTTAAAGCCGCGGCCCTGGATGTGTTCGAGAAAGAACCGCCAGAGGATTTTACTCTGATTGACCATCCTCGGGTAACGGCCACTCCGCATCTCGGAGCGGCGGCCGAAGAAGGCCAGAAGAGAGCCGGGCTGGAAGTGGTCAGAATCCTGAAAGAAAAGTTTGCCCGGGCCTGACGATGCGGTTAGTCCCGCTGAGGCCGGCAGTTCTTCCTTAATCAGCGGAAAGGTGTAAAATAGCAGTGGACGGCCGATATGGTATACCTTGATAATAACGCCACTACCCCGCTTGACCCGCAGGTTGCGGAAAAAATGTCCTGGTTCATCCGGGAACATTTCGGCAATCCTTCCTCGCTTTATCCCATCGGACGCCAGGTTAAGGAGCTGCTGACCGAAGCCCGGGAACAGGTGGCGGCGGCCATCGGAGCTCATCGCAGTGAGGTTATTTTCACCGGTTCCGGAACCGAAGCCGATAACTTTGCCGTCATCGGAGTCCTGGAAGCCCGGTCGGAAAAGAAGCAATTCATCACCTCGACCATCGAGCATCCGGCGGTCCTGGAAACAGCCCGTTATCTGGAAGGCAAAGGCTATACGGTTCATTATCTTCCGGTCGACCGATACGGGCTGGTTGACCTCAATTATTTGGAGTCGGTAATTTCCGACGATACGGCCCTGGTTTCGGTGATGATGGCCAACAACGAAATAGGAACCGTTCAGCCGCTGGAAGAAATAATCAGAATTGCCGGACGTTACGGCGTTCCGGTCCACACCGATGCCGTTCAAGCCTTCGGCAAGCTGGAAGTCAACGTCAGGAAACTGGGCGTTGATCTGCTGACCGTATCCTCGCATAAGATTTACGGGCCCAAGGGAGTCGGGGCTCTTTATGTCAGAAAAGGAACACCCCTTCAGCCTTTTATTCACGGCGGGCACCAGGAATTCGGGTTGAGAGCCGGAACCGAGAATACAGCCGGGATCATCGGCTTCGGCGAGGCGGCCAGAATCCTTCAGGAAAGATGGAAAAAGGATAAAGACCGGCTGGAAAAGCTGGCCGAGAAATTGAAAGCCGGCCTGGAGGAAAGGATTCAGAATATAGTCTTCAACGGTCATCCTGAAAAAAGGGTCAAGACCACCATAAATTTTGCTTACCCCGGTCTGGAAGCCGAGGCCATTTTGCTGGCCCTGGCCACCAAGGAAATTTATGTTTCGACCGGGTCGGCCTGCAGCGAGGAATCGGAAGAGGCTTCGCATGTGCTCCTGGCCATCGGCCTGAGGCCGGAAATCGCCAGGTCAGCCATCAGGATGTCGCTGGGACGGTTTAACAGCGACCAGGATGTGGAGACGGTGCTCGAGGTGATGCCGGAAATCATCGACCGGCTGAGAGCCATCTCCCCTTTTCAACCTGAAGTCTGACCGAAATTATTTGTCTGACCGGACCTGAAGATGCTGATTATCATCGGGGAATTGTTAAATTCCAGCCGCCGATCCGTGGAAGAGGCTTTTTTGAATAAGAAGGCCGATTATTTGCTGGATCTGGCTCTGGAGCAGGAAAAAGCCGGCTGCTCTTATCTTGACCTTAACGCTTCCACTTTTGTTGACGGCGAACCCGGGCTGTTGACCTGGATCATTCCATTGCTTCAGGAAAAAGTTTCGATTCCCCTTGCCATAGACAGCACCAGTCCGGCCGCCCTGGAAGCCGGACTGAAAGTCCACCGGGGTCGAGCCCTGTTAAATTCCATTCCCGGCAAGCATAAAGAGATGGAGGAAATAATTCCATTGATCCGAGATTACCGGCCGCAGGTCATCGTCTCCTGTCTTGACGACGAAGGATTTCCGGAAACTCCGGAGAGGACGGTGGCCGTTGCCGGAAGAATCCTTAACAGGCTTTTCAGTCAGACCTCAGTCAACAAGGACGACATTTTTCTGGACCTGCTGGCCAGGCCGCTGGCGGTCAGACCCGAGGCCGGCCGCCAGTTCCTGGAGACTCTTCTGCTGGTCAGGAAAGAATTGCCCGGTTTCAAGACCGTTGCCGGCCTGAGCAACGTTTCTTACGGCTTACCTCGCCGCCGGGTGGTTAACCTGACTTTTCTCACCAATCTCATCGGCCACGGCTTGAGCGCGGTGATCGCCGACCCGCTGCATCCGGATTTTAAGACGACGGTTATCGTCAGCGAATTTCTGAACAATCGGCCCGGGGCGCGGGAAAGATTTCTGGCCTGGGCCAGGTCGGAGCAGAAAGAAGACTGAAAAGTTATGGTTGGCCCCTGAGCTGTTTCAGGTAGCGCTCTCTCACCCGGAGGAAAAATTCCTGATAACCCGGCTGCTTGAAATCGGGATAGGTCCAGTCGAGCAGCCTGACTCCTTTTCTGGTAAAAAGCAATTCCAGGTGGGCATAGATTCCCTGTCCGATCGGGACACGATGGGCAAAATCCTTGGCCGTGGCCATCACCAGGGCCGAGGCGCTGAGGTAACCCGGGTCGAGGTTGACCGGCCTGGGAGGCACTCTGAACAGCTGCCGGAAGTCATTTTCCAGGTTATTTGTCCAGATTTTGATAGCCGCCAGTTCTACGGGCTGGATCAGGCGGCCGAAACTCAGGAATGACCGGAACAGAACCGGTCCCATCTCCGGGCGGTAATAATCGGTATAAGTAAAGGGAAAAGAGGGGCTGGCCAGGTCGACCGGGCCGAATTTTTCTGACAGCCTGGCCTCGGCCTGCTGCCGGATTTCCTCCTCCGGAAAGATTATCCCGCAGACCAGTTTAACCGGTTTATAGGCTTTAATCTCTGCCATCTTCCGCCGGTTGATAACTTAAATCATCGGGGCCTGATTTGCAAGGGCTGTTCGGCCGGCCCGTTATGATCAGGCGCTTTCTTCTGAGCCCGGGCCGGATTGATTTAGGCAGTTATTTTGATATAATTCTTCCATTATGAAATGGGTCTACATAGAGGATGTCAGCCAGCACAACGGACAGGAAGTCGAAATCCGCGGCTGGGTATACAATAAAAGATCCAGCGGCAAGGTGCGCTTTCTTCTGGTCCGCGACGGCACCGGAATCATCCAGGGAACCGTCTTTCATCAGGATAAAGATTTTCCCCTGTTCAAAATCTTTGACGACCTGACCCAGGAATCTTCGGTCATCGTCCGGGGCAAAGTCCGGGAAGACCGTCGGGCCCCCGGGGGGTATGAACTGGAAATATCAGACATAGAAGTTATCCAGATTGCCAGGGATTATCCCATCACTCCCAAAGAACATTCCGTTCCCTTCCTGATGGAACACCGACACCTCTGGCTGCGCTCCCAGAAACAGCATGCCATCCTTCAGGTCAGAGCCGAGACGGTCAGGGCCATTCGCGATTTTTTTGACGGTCGGGGCTTCAGGTTGATGGACACCCCGATCCTCACTCCCAGCGCCTGCGAGGGAACGACCACCCTGTTTGAAACCCAGTACTTTGACCAGAAAGCCTATCTCAGCCAGAGCGGTCAGCTGTACAATGAAGCTACGGCCGCGGCCTTCGGCAAGGTCTATTGTTTCGGACCGACCTTCCGGGCCGAGAAATCCAAGACCCGGCGGCATCTGATCGAATTCTGGATGGTGGAGCCGGAGGTGGCCTTTGCCACCCTGGAGGATATAATTGAGCTGGGCCAGGACCTGATCGTGTTCATCCTGGAGAGGGTCCTGGAAAGAAGGAAAAAGGACCTGGAAATTCTGGAGAGGGATACCGCTCCCCTGGAAAAAATAACCAAACCCTTCCCCCGCCTTACCTATGACCAGGCCGTAAAACAGCTGGTGGAGCACGGCTCCAGGATGGCCTACGGCGATGACTTTGGAGCGCCGGAAGAAACTATTCTTTCCCGGATTTATGACCGGCCGGTCTGCGTCACCCATTTCCCGGCTAAAATCAAAGCCTTTTACATGCAGCCCGACCCGGAGAGACCCGACCTGGCCCTGGGAGTTGATTTTATGGCCTCCGAAGGCTACGGAGAGATTATCGGCGGCGGACAGAGGATTCACGACCTGGAGCTTCTAGAGAAAAGAATCAAGGAATTCAACCTGCCCCAGGAAGCTTACGAGTGGTACGTTGACCTGCGTCGCTATGGAACATTCCCCCATTCCGGTTTCGGGCTCGGACTGGAAAGAACGGTGGCCTGGCTCTGCAAGTTGCCGCACATCAGAGAGACCATTCCTTTCCCCAGACTGCTCTACAGGATTTATCCCTGAAATTCGGATTGATGCCAAAAATTTCGCTGGTCACTCTCGGCTGCGCCAAAAACCTGGTCGATTCCGAAGTCATGCTGGCCAGGCTGGATCGGCGCGGCTACAGTTTTACCGGCGACCTGGCTGAGGCCGACATCCTGGTCATCAACACCTGCGGTTTTATCGCTCCGGCCCGGGAAGAAGCCGAGCGAATGATCGAGCTGGGCCTGAGCTGGAAGCAGTCCAGACCCGGCAGATTGCTGGCGGTGGTCGGCTGTTACCCGGAAAGGTTTCCTGATTACCTGAAAGCCCGCTATCCGCAGGTTGATGTCTGGAGCGGAGTCAGAGCCTTCGACCGGATTGATGAGATAATTGAAAAGAAAAAAGACGTTCCCCGGGACGAAACCTTTCTGCTGAGCGACAGAACCCCCCGGGTTGTTTCCACCGGTCCGTACTGGGCTTACCTTAAGATCTCGGAAGGTTGCTCGCATCGCTGTTCTTTCTGCAGCATTCCCCTGATCAAAGGGCCCTACAGGTCGAGAAGCGTTGAATCGGTGGTGAGAGAGGCCAGGAGGCTGGCCGGCCTGGGTGTCAAGGAAATTAACCTGATTTCTCACGATACCACCTATTTCGGGCGCGACAGAAAAAAGAAGGAGTTGCCCGCTCTCCTGGAAAAATTGCTGTCGATAAAAGGAATAGAATGGGTCCGTTTGCTCTACGGCTATCCGGAAGAAATCGATGACCGCCTGCTGGAGCTTATGCTGGAGCCCGGGATGTGTCGTTATCTTGACCTTCCGTTCCAGCATGCTTCCGGGTCAATCGTGAAAATGATGGGCCGAGGCCTGGATGGGACCAGAGCCCTGAAACTGCTGGACAGGATAAGAAAGAAGGTCCCCGGAGTGGCGGTCCGGAGCTCCCTGATCGTCGGCTTTCCCGGCGAAGGACGGAAAGAATTCAGGGAATTGCAGGACTTTGTGGCCCGGGCCAGATTTGAGCATCTGGGGGTTTTCTGTTACTCCCCCGAACCCGGGACTCCGGCTGCCGGATTGAAAGATGACGTTCCTGAGACGGAAAAGAAAAAAAGACAGCAGACTATAATGCAGCAGCAGAGGGAAATTTCCAGGAAATTCTATGCCTCCTTTCGCGGCCAGACTCTGGAAGTGATAGTTGATGGGTCTGCTTCCCGGAAGCCGGGCTATCTGGCCACCCGGGCCAGGTTCCAGGCGCCCGAAGTGGACGGTCAGGTCATGGTCAGGACCGGCCCTGAATTGCAGACAAAAAAATTGCCGGCTTTCCTGAAAGTCCGGATAGAACGAGCTCTGGCTTACGACTTGATAGGAAGGGTGACGAATGATCAAACTTTCTAAATTCATCTCGACTTTCTTCGGAATCGGTCTCTTTCCGCTGGCTCCTGGAACTCTGGCCAGCCTGGTCATAGTGGTTCTCTATAAGTATTACCTGTTCCGCCTGGACTGGCCGCTTTATTTAGCGGTTCTGCTGGTCGTCATTGCCGCCGGCGTCTATTTTTCCTCGGTTTATGCCCGGAGTCTCAACCTGAAAGATCCGGGCAAGGTGGTCATCGACGAGGTGGCCGGGCAGCTTCTGGCTTTATTTCTGCTGAGACCCGACTGGGTAATTCTCGGCGCAACCTTTATAATTTTCCGCTTTCTCGATATCATAAAACCGATGGGAGTTAAGAAGCTGGAAAACCTTCCCGCCGGCTGGGGCATAATGGCCGATGACCTGGGCAGCGGCCTGGTGGTCAACATTCTGATGCAGCTGGCGGTGCTCATGTTCGGACTATAACATGAAGAACCGGCCCGAAAACAGGAGCATTGAGTTCTTGGCTGTCGGCAGCGAGCTGCTGACACCCTACTTTCAGGAAACCAATTCGCTTTTTATTTCCGAGAAACTTCAGGAACTGGGCTGGCAGCTGTCTTACAAGACGGTGGTCAGTGACCGGCTGGAAGAACTGAAGCAGGCATTAAAAATTGCCAGGAAGCGCAGCTGGCTGATTCTGGTCTGCGGCGGCCTGGGCCCGACCGATGACGACCGAACCAGGCGGGCGACGGCTGAGGTCCTGGGAAGGAAGCTGGTTTTCAACCGGGCGATTCTCGACGGAATCCGAAAGAGGTTTGAAAGTCGAGGTTTGAGCCTGCCCGCCTCCAACCGACGCCAGGCCTACATTATTGAAGGGGCCGAAGTGCTGGAAAATCCCAACGGGACGGCTCCCGGGCTGTGGCTGGAGGAAAAAAATCGGGTGCTGGTGTTGCTCCCCGGACCCCCGTCTGAATTCAAACCGATGGTTGATAACCTGGTGCTGCCAAGGCTGGAGAAATTCGGCCGGGTTCGAGTTTTGAGGTCAGTGATTAGAATTACCGGAGCCGGGGAATCGGCGGTGGAAGACCTGATCAAGCCTGTTTATAAAGTTTTGCCCCCGGGGTTGCAGTTGATAACCCTGGCCTCACCCGCCGACATTCAGATTCGCCTGGAAATGGCCATAAGGAGCCGGCGGCAGGAAATAGATGAAAAAAGTTTCAACCGGATAAAGGCAAAGATTGTCCGTCTTCTTGGCCATCTGGTGTATTCAACTGAGGGACAGCCCCTGGAAAGAGTGGTCGGAGACAGGCTCCGGGCCGGAGGCTGGACTCTGGCCTGCGCCGAGTCCTGCAGCGGCGGCTTGCTGGCCAATCGAATCACCAATATTCCGGGCAGTTCTGATTATTTTCTTGAGGGTATAGTAACCTACAGCAATCGCAGCAAGACCCGGGAACTGGGAATACCGGAAGAGCTCATTAAGGATAAAGGAGCGGTCAGCGAACAGGTAGCCAGGCTAATGGCCGAAAGGATGCGGGCCAGGTCCGGGGCTGATTTCGCTCTCTCGACCACCGGAATCGCCGGCCCGGGCGGCGGCAGTCCGGACAAGCCGGTCGGCCTGGTTTATGTCGGACTGGCTTGGGCCGGAGGTTCGTCCGTCACCAGGAACCTCTTCCGGGGAAGCCGGGAACAGGTGAAATTTCAAGCTACTCAAAAAGCGCTGGATATGTTAAGGTTAAAAATGATGGAAATAAAAAAAGAGGTACCGCCAGAATGAGAACCTTCATTGCCATCGACCTCAGTCCGGAAATCAAAAACCGCATAACCGCAGCCGTCCGGGCGCTGAAACCGCTGGCGGCAGACATTAAGTGGGTGGTTCCGGAGAACTATCACCTGACCCTGAAATTTATCGGAGAAGCGTCTGAGGAGCAGGTGGAAATCATAAAGAACGTTCTGGACGAGGTAGTCGAAAAACACCGCGGCTTCAACCTGGCGGCCAGGGGCACCGGCAGTTTTCCGCCCGGGCAGAGCCGGATGAGGGTCATCTGGGTCGGGCTGGAAGCCGGTCCGGAACTGTTTTCGATTCAATCCGACCTGGAAGAGCTTCTGAGCCGGAAAGGGTTTGAGCGGGAAGAGCGGGCCTTCTCCCCTCATCTGACGATAGGTCGGGCCAGAGAACCCCGGAAGCAGGAACGGTTGAAGGCCGAACTGGAAAGACTGAGCGGGCAGGAATTCGGGGCCATGGAGGTAAAGGAAATAGAGATTTTTCAGAGCATCCTGCGTCCGCAAGGCCCTGAATACAGAATCATCAGCCGCCATCAATTAAAATGAAACTACTTCTGATTGTCGCTTCCTATTTCTTCGGTGCCATTCCCACGGGCTTTTTGCTGGTCAGGATGGCTTCCAGAAAGGATATAAGGAAAATCGGCAGCGGTTCGACCGGAGCCACTAACGTTCTTCGTTACGGCGGCTGGAGACTGGCCATACCGGTCATGGCAGTTGATTTGCTCAAGGGTTTCTTGCCGGCTTTTCTGGCGGTGAGCCTTTTTGCTGACCGCAGGCTGGCCGTTTGGAGCCTGCTGGCGGCCGTGGTCGGCCACTGCTATCCGGTTTACCTCGGATTCAGAGGCGGGAAAGGCGTGGCTACAACCGTTGGCGGCTTTCTGTATCTGGCTCCCCTGCCCTTGCTGGCCAGTCTGGGACTTACCGTTTTAGTCCTTTTGTCCACCAGGTATGTTTCTCTGGCCACTCTGTCCGGACTGCTGGCCCTGCCGGTTCTGGTCCTGAGCCTGAGCGGAGATAAATTCCTGTTCCGGGTCGGCTGGCTCTTTTTCCTGCTGGTCTTGCTCAGACATAAAGATAATGTCAAGCGCTTGCTGACCGGGACAGAAAGAAAATTTGGAGAAAAATTAAATGAATAGGTTTGCAGTCATCGGAGCCGGAAGCTGGGGTTCGGCCATGGCCTATTATCTCGGCCGTCTGGGTTTTCCCACCAGACTCTGGGTAAGAGAAGAAGATGTCCTGGCCGACCTGTTTCAGACCAGAATAAACCATACTTTCCTGCCGGGTTTTGAATTTCCGGTCACGGTCACCTTTCACAAAACCATAGTAGAAGCCGTTGAAGGAAGCGAGGTCATATTCGTGGCCGTGCCCTCGCAGTTCTGCCGCCAGATATACCAGAGAATGGACGAGTGCTTGAAGAAAGGACAGTTGATCGTCAGCCTGACCAAGGGTTTGGAGCAGAAGACTTTTAAGACTATGACCGAGGTTATGGAAGAAATATTCGATTCCGGCCGGAAGCTGAAGCTGGCCGTCCTGTCGGGGCCGAGTTTTGCCCGGGAAGTGGCCGCCGGTCATCCCACCGCCCTGGTCCTGGCCAGCCGCGACCAGGCTCAGGCCAGGGAACTTCAGGAAACCATTTCCAGCCGGCAGCTCAGGATTTATACTTCGACCGATGTTATCGGGGTGGAGCTGGGAGGAGCGGTTAAAAATGTCATAGCCATAGCGGCTGGCATCTCCGTCGGCCTGGGATACGGCAACAACTCCCGGGCTACGCTCATCACCAGGGGGCTGGTGGAAGTGACCCGACTGGGTCAGGTCCTGGGAGCCAGAAAGGAAACCTTCTACGGTCTGGCCGGACTGGGCGACCTGGTTCTGACCTGCACCAGCGAGATGAGTCGCAATTATCGGGTCGGGCTGGAACTGTCCAGGGGCAAGTCGTTGAAACAGATTCTGTCCGAGATGAAGATGGTGGCCGAAGGGGTGAGAAACACTCTGACCGTTCATAAACTGGCCTATCATAAAAAAATCGAGATGCCCATCTGTCAGCAGATTTATGAAGTTCTCTACCGTGGCAAGCCAGCCCACAAGGCTCTGGAGGACCTGATGTCCCGGAGCCTGAAGGAAGAAAAAGTTTAAGAGCTTGAAAAAGATGATTGAAATTTGAATGCTGGAGGGAAAGATGAAACGCCAAAAGGCACAAACTCTTCTGGTTCTATTATTATTGCTGGCCCTGACCACCTGCGCCTCCACCCAGAAAAAAATGGAGAAAGCCAGAGCCAACGACCCCCAGTACCAGTACAATCTGGGTTTGTTTTACTTAAACAACAACAACCTTGACGAAGCCATCAAGTATTTTAACAAGAGCCTGTCCCTGAACCCCAGAAACCACCTGGCCTGGAACGCTCTGGGGTTGACCCAGTCGATGAAGGGCAACTTTGAGGCCTCCATCCAGGCCTTCAAAAAAGCGCTGGAAGCCAACCCTCAGTTCAGTGAAGCCCACAACAACCTGGGCACCATCTATTTCGAACTCGGTCAGTATGACCGGGCCGAATCGGAATACCGCCAGGCCTTGCTGGACCCGAATTACCCCACCCGGGAATTGCCGTATTACAATCTGGCCCGGATGTACTTTGTCCAGGAAAAATATGACGAGGCCTATGACAATGTGCAGAAAGCTATTCAGATCAAGAATCGTTTTGCTATGGCCCACAACCTGCGCGGCTTGATTCTGGAGAAAACCGACGACCTGGACGAGGCGGTGCTGGCTTTTGAGCAGGCGGTAAAAATCGTCCCCGACGACACCACCTTTCTTTTTAATCTGGCCCGGGCCCAGTACAATGCCGGTCTTTACCGGTCAGCTAAAGAAAATTTTGAAAAACTTTACCCGAAATTGACCGCTCAGGAAGACCGGGAAGCGGTCAGAAAATACCTGGAGGAATTAAAGAAACTGGTCAAGGACTGATCTGAATCCCGGTCAGGTGGGCAGTGGCGCGGGACCTGCGTCCTCAGGTTCCTTCCTGCCAGCCCTTCAGGTACTTTTTCTGTTCCGGAGTCAATCGGTCGATTCTTATGCCCATCGATTCCAGCTTCAAGCGGGCGATTTCCCGGTCTATTTCTCCTGGAACTGAATAGACCTGTTTCTTCAATTCCCGGCCGTGCTGCTTCAGGTAAAGAACGCTCAGGGCCTGGTTGGCGAAGCTCATGTCCATCACCATTGCCGGGTGCCCTTCGGCCGCAGCCAGGTTGATTAGTCTGCCCTCGGCCAGGACAAACAGTCGCTTGCCTCCGGCCAGCCGGTATTCTTCCACGAACGGACGCACCGGCCGCCGGCTTCTGGCCAGTGATTTCAGCGCCGGCAGGTCGATTTCCACGTTGAAATGACCGGCGTTGGCGATAATGGCTCCGTCCTTCATTTTTCGAAAATGCTCGGCCCGGATAACTTTTTTGTTTCCGGTCACAGTGATAAAAACATCTCCCTCGGCGGCCGCTTCCGACAGAGTCTTGACCTGGAAACCGTCCATCAAGGCTTCCAGGGCCTTAAGGGGGTCAACCTCGCAGACTATTACCCTGGCTCCGGCTCCGCGGGCTCTGGCGGCCACGCCCTTCCCGCACCAGCCGTAACCGCAGACCGTCACCGTCAGTCCGGCCAGGAGAATGTTGGTGCAGCGCAGGATGCCGTCGATGGTGCTCTGGCCGGTTCCGTAGCGATTATCAAACAAATGCTTGGTCAGGGCGTCGTTGACGGCTATAATCGGGTAGCCAAGGACCCCGTTTTCCGCCATGCTGCGCAGCCTGATCACGCCGGTGGTGGTTTCTTCCGTGCCGCCTATTATTTCCGGCAGCAGGTCGACTTTTTTCTGGTGCAGAGTTGAAACCAGGTCGGCCCCGTCATCCAAAGTGACCTGTGGCCGATGAGCCAGAGCTTTTTCCAGGTGCCGATAATAACTCTTCTGGTCTTCTCCCTTGACGGCAAAGACCGGGATTCGGTCAAATTTGACCAGGGCCGCAGCCACCTCATCCTGGGTGCTTAACGGGTTGGAAGCGGCCAGCCTGACTTCAGCCCCCCCGGCTTTGAGGGTCAGCATCAAATTGGCCGTCTCAGAAGTGACGTGCAGGCAGGCCGCCAGCCGCAGGCCGGCCAGAGGTTTTTCCTGCTGCCACTTTTCTCTTATCTTGTTGAGGACCGGCATCGACCGGGCGGCCCATTCAATGCGTCGCCGGCCCTGTTCGGCCAGCCTTAAATCTCTGACTTCGTACTCCATGTTTTCCCTCGCTCAGGATTTATTCTCAGTTAGAATTTTAAGCCCTTTTTATTATTTCCGTTTAAGTCCGCCGGCCTGGCCCGGGCCTGTTTTTCCGCGACCGAAGGCTCCGGCGGCCGGCATTTCGGGTTAGCCTAAATCTTCAACTTCCCTTTTCCAGGTCGCCATCTCCGACCGCAGCCGGCAATTTATTGGTAGCCATTAATAACATAAAGGAGTAATTATTGCAACCGGTTCCGGTTTAATTTTTGGGGCTTTTGTGATATTTATAGGCTGATTGTTTGCGGAAAAAGATGGAAAAAAGGACAGGCAAAGAGTCTAAACAGCCGAACCGAATCGGCCTGATGCTGCTGCTGGCGGTTCTCTGCCTGCGGGCCGGGCTGTGGCCGGCTCAGCCCAACCCTCAAAATTTAAATCCGGTCAGCTTCCGTCTGAAAAACGGCCTGACGGTCATCGTGGTTGAAGACTCATCCCTGCCGGTGGTAACGGCCGTCATGGCTTACGGTGTCGGTTCGGTCAACGACCCCGAGGGCAAGGACGGACTGGCCTACCTGATGCAGAATCTGATGTTTCAGGGTTCGGAAAATGTCGGTCCCCTGCAGCACCTCAACTATGTTCAGAATGTCGGGGGCGAGCTTAACGCCGCCACCACTTTCGATAAGACATTTTTTTACGAAACGGTTCCGTCCAACCAGCTGGGACTGGTGCTCTGGCTGGAAGCCGACCGGCTGCATTTTTTGCGGGTCACCGAAGCCATCCTGGCCCGGGAAAAGGAAAACCTGATCCGCAACGAAGATAAACGCTATCTGCAGGAACCGTTCAGCCGGTATTTTTTTCTGATCGACCAGATCCTTTATCCTGACTTCCGTTATGGTCATTCGCTGACCGGCTCGGCCGAATCCATTAGGAGCATCAGCCTGGAGGATGTTCTCCGATTTTACCGGAAATACTATGTTCCCAACAACGCCGTCCTCTGCCTGAGCGGCGACCTGAAACTGGCCAGAGCCCGGGAGCTGGTCAGCCGCTATTTTGAAACCATCCCCCGGGGCGAGGAACCGGAGCCATATCCCCAGCCCGAATTCATTCCTTCCCTGTCGGCCCGCGACCAGGTGATGGTTGACCCGATGGTCAGTTCGCCGGCCCTGCAGTTTGGAATCAGGCTGGACAACCTCCGCCCGGAAGACGGCCTGGTGCTGAGGCTGATGGAACAAATTCTGGTTCAGGGCGGAACCAGCCGGCTGGTCGGGAGGCTGGTAAAGAAAGAACGTCTGGCCCTCTTCCTGAATGGAGGTCTGGAAGAAAGGGGCCAGTTTCAATCGTTGAAAATATTTCTTCTGGCCAATACCCAGGTTATGGTGGAACGGGCCAAGAAAGTTCTGGCCGACGAGCTAAATCGTCTGAAAATGGAGATGATTCCGGAAAGAGAATTTATTAAAGCCAAAAACATCCACAAGTTTAACTATCTGAACCAGGTTACCGGCAACAACCTTACCCGGGCTCTGGCCCTGGCCGACTTGTATCTTAAAGAGGGCCGGGTGCCGGATGTCGTCGGGGAGCTCAGCCGGCTGGAAAAACTCACTCCCTATGCCATTCTGGCCCTGGCCAGGCGGCAGATCCGGGAGGAAAAGTTCTGTTTCCTGACCATTCTGCCCAGGTATTAAATATGAAAGATTGTTCATATAATTTCCGGCGGCAATTGTTCGGAGCGCTGCTGATTTTCTGCCTTTTGGTTTTGTCGCTGGGATCCCAGGAAAAATTCAGACGAACTCCTCCCTACCCGGACCCTCTCCCCCCGCTGGTTCTGGCCCCGGTGGCCTCGGAGGCCATGGGGAGCGGAATGAAATTGTTGGTGGTCTCTCGAAACAACAACCGCCTGTTCAACCTGCAGGTGGTGATCCAGGCCGGGGAAAGCGATTCTCCGGCCGAACTTCCCGGGCTGGCCACGGTCACTGCCCGCCTGATGCTGCGGGGCACGGCCTCGGTCAATCCAGCCGAGGTGGAAGAGCACCTGGCCTTTCTGGGCATTGAATACTCGATCGAAGTTCAGGCTGACTTCACAGTTTTTTCTTTTTCTTTTCTCCAGGAGAACCTGGAGCCGGCCCTGGGTTTAATCGGCCTGTTCTTTGTCGAACCGTCTTTCCCGGCGCTGGAACTGGCGGCAGTCAAGCGGGAACTTTATTATCAGCTCCTCAGCCGGAACCGGGACCCGGAAAACGCCGGCTACGATTTTTTCCTGAAAAAGATCTTTGCCGGCTCTGGCTATAATCCCGGGGTTCTGGAAGCCGAAACCATCAAGAACATCTCTGTCCGGGATGTGGCCCTGTTTCATCAGCGTTTTCTCCGTCCGAATAATTCTCTGGTCATCTTCAACGGCCAGATCTCGCTGGAAGAAGCCAGGAGCCTGGCCGGCCGGCATTTCCGGCGCTGGGTGCCGCGACCGGTGGACAGGCCATCCATCCAGAAGCTGGAAAACCGAGAATTTAATCAGGTCTGCTTTCTGGACGTCCCCGGCCCCGAGGTGGCCATTATCGCCGGCAATCTGACCGCCCCCATCTCCAGCCCGGACTATCATTCGCTGCTGGTTCTGAACCATTTGCTGGGCGGAACCACAGGCAGCCGACTTTTCCTCCAGCTCAGGGAGCTGAAGGGCCTGGCCTTTTACGCCTTTAGCGAGCTCAGCTTTTTCCGGGGAAACGGCCTGTACTGGGTCAGAGCCAAGACCTCGCCGCCGGCCATTGGCGAAGCGCTGGCCGCCATCAACCAGACGACGCACAGCCTGGCTGAAGAAAGAGTCGGGCCGGAAGAGCTGGAGAGAGCCAAGACTTATTTGATGGGCAATCTGCCGCTCCAGCTTCAATCCCCGGAGGCCCTCAGCAAGAGAATCGGCCTGCTGGAGCTTTTTCAACTTCCTCCGGATTTCTGGTCCAGATATTCTCAGAATATAATGCCGGTAAATGCCGACAGCGTGCAGGAAGTCGCCAGGAAATACCTGGCCAGCAGACCGCTGGTGGTGATAGCGGCCGAAGCAGCCACCACTCTTGACTACTTGCGAGAATTTGACAAAATTGATGTCTATAACCGTAAAGGTCAATTTCAGGGCGTATTCCAGAAAGGAGTCTTGAATTATGAAAATCGTTGAGTGCGTTCCCAATTTCAGCGAGGGCCGCGACCGGGCCAAGATTCAGGCCATAACTCGCGAAATAGAAGCCACGCCGGGAGTCAAACTCCTGGATGTCGACCCGGGTGAAGCAACCAATCGAACGGTGGTGACCTTCATCGGACCGCCGGAGGCGGTCAGGGAAGCTGCCTTTAAGGCCATCAGGAAAGCGGCTGAACTGATAGATATGAGTCAACATCGGGGCGCCCATCCCAGGATCGGTGCCACCGACGTCTGTCCCTTCGTCCCGGTGTCCGAAGTTACTATGGAAGACTGCGTCCGGCTGGCCCGGGAACTCGGCCAGAGGGTGGGAGAAGAACTGGGAATCCCGGTCTATCTTTACGAAGAGGCGGCCACCAGACCCGACCGGAAAAACCTGGCCAGCATCCGGGCCGGAGAATATGAAGGCCTGGCTGATAAGCTCCGGGACCCGGTCTGGAAGCCGGATTACGGCCCGGCAGTCTTCAATCCCCGTTCCGGGGCCACTGTTATCGGAGCCCGGGAATTTCTGATTGCTTATAACATCAACCTTAACACCAGGGACAGGAAGATCGCCCAGGAAATTGCTTCTTACCTCAGAGAAAGCGGTCGACCCAAAAAGGATAAAAAGGGAAACATCGTCTACGATAAAAACGGACAGCCGGTCAAGTTGCCCGGGAAGTTTAAGGCGGTTAAAGCCGTGGGCTGGTATATTGACGAGTACGGAATCGCCCAGATCTCAATCAACTTTACCAACTACAAGATTACACCGCCCCATGTGGTGTTTGATGAGGCCTGTCGACTGGCCGAAAAGCTGGGAGTCCGGGTTACCGGCAGCGAGCTGGTGGGCCTGATTCCGCTGGAGGCCCTGTTGATGGCCGGGCGCCATTACCTGGAAAAACAGGGCAAAAGCCCCGGCGTGCCGGAGAAAGAGCTGGTCAGAATAGCCGTCAGGTCGCTGGGCCTGAACGATATTGCGCCCTTCGACCCGGCCAAAAAAATAATCGAGTACCAGTTCCCTCCCGATGAAAAGTCGCTCCTGCGGCTCAGGTTGAATGAGTTTGCCGATGAACTGTCGATGGATTCCCCCGCCCCGGGCGGCGGCAGCGTGGCTGCCCTGTGCGGCAGCCTGTCGGCTGCTCTCTCGGCGATGGTGGCCAACCTCACGGTCGGCAAAAAGGGCTATGAGCAAGCTTTCGAGCTGATGAAAGAGGTTGCCCTGAGGGGCCAAAAATTGAAAGACGAGCTTCTGCAGGCGGTCGACCTGGACACCAGAGCCTTCAACCGGGTTATGGAAGCCTACCGGCTGCCAAAGTCAACCGAAGAACAGGTAAAAGAACGGGAAACGGCCATAGAAAACGCCAACAAGGAGGCGACCCTGGTGCCGCTATCGGTTCTGGAAAAATCCCTGGAGCTGGTGGAGCTGGCCGCACTGGCCGCCGACCGGGGAAACAGGAATTCAGTCAGCGACGCCGGAGTGGCCGGACTGGTTGCCAGGAGCTGCGGCCTGGGAGCTTATTACAACGTGCGGATCAACCTGCCCGGCATCAAAGATGAAAAATTCAAAAAAAAGACTCTGGCCAGGGCCGATCAGCTTAAGAAAAAACTGGAAACCGGAGTCCTGAAGCTGGAAAAGATGATGGCCAGGACCCTGGGCCAGGAATAAGCTGAAGTCTCGGCGAAAATTATTCTTTTGAGCTGCGGCCGGTTTCCGGGCCGAGAGACCTTTTTTTCTGTCGGCATTCAGCAGACTCCGGCTGTGGGGAAATCGATGCCGGCCGATTTCAGCCTCGTCTTTTAAGCAGATAACCGAGGGCGAAAATAAACAGGGCCAGGAAGATGATGGCCGCCGAGGCCGGCAAATTAAAAACAAAAGCCAGGCTTATGCCGCCAAGAATTGACAGCAGGCTGAACAGACAGGATAAGAACAGGGTCTGACGAAAATTTCTGGCCAGCTGTAGGGCCGAAGCGGCCGGTATGACCGTCAACCCGGTCACCAGCAGCAGGCCGACAATCCGGAGCCCCAGCACAATGGTTACCGCCGACATCATCACTAAGAACCGGTCTAATTTCTTGAGGCCCAGGCCCGAGACTGAGGCCGCTTCCCGGTCAAAAGTCATGAAGATCAGCCGCGACAGATTAAGGAAGATTCCGGCCGAGACCAGGAGAGCCAGGCCGGCGGCCAGATAAATCTCCGAAGGGCCTATGGCCAGAATGTCTCCGAACAAATAAGACATCAGTTCGGCGCCGAAGTCTTTCTTGATTGACATCAGGAGAACGGCCAGGGCCAGGCCGGCGCTGCTCAGCAGGGCAATCGCCGTGTCGCCCGGAAGCCGGGCTTGCTCCTTCAGCCTTATGATCAAAAGAGAGCCAAGCAGGCAAACGGCGATTGAAAAAATTACCGGCATCAGGTTCAGAGCCAGGCCCAGAGCCACTCCGGCAAAAGCCATGTGCGACAGGCCGTGACTGATCATGGCGTCCCGCCTGAGCACCAAGAAAACACCCAGCAGGCCGCAGGCCAGAGCCAGACAACCTCCGGCCAGAAGGCCGCGGAGGAAAAGACTGCTCAGTATCAGGTCTCCGCTCATGTTCAATGCCGGTGCGAGATCAGATGATGGCCGCCCTGCAAAAGTTCTCTAAATCTGTCGGATTGGCAGAATTCCGAATGTTCTCCATGATAGAACAATTTCTGATTCAGGCAGGCTACCCGATTGACATGCCTGTTGACTATACCGTAATCGTGCGTCACCAGGACAATGGTCAGGTGACGTTGCTGGTTGAGCTGGCCCAGAAGGTCGTAAAAATTCTGCTGGGAAGGATAATCGACTCCGGTGGTCGGTTCGTCCAGGAGCAGGATTTCCGGCTCGGTGGCCAGAGCCCTGGCAATCAGCACTCTCTGCTGCTGTCCCCCGGACAAGCTGTTCATAGGTTTCCCGGCTTCTTTTTCCAGGCCGACTGTCCGGAGAGCCTCAAGAACCTTTTTCCTGACCTGGATGCGACCGGCAGCATGGGGACGACGAACCGAGTTCAGGCTGGCCGCGATCACTTCGGCCACCGAAATCGGGAAAATCGGGTCAAAATTGGTGGCTTTCTGCTGGATGTAACCGATTCTGTGCCACTCGTTGAATGTCTCCAGCGGCTGTTGAAATAACCAGACCCGGCCCCGCTGCGGCCGGAGCAGGCCCACCATTATTTTGAGCAGCGTGGTCTTGCCTGAGCCGTTGGGGCCAATGACCGCCAGAAAATCACCCCGGAGGACAGATAGGCTGACATCGACCAGAGCTTCCACCCCGTCATAGGCAAAACTCACGCCTTCTACCCGGATGATTTCTTCGCCCTTTCCGGTCATGATTATTCACACTCCAGGGCGGTCTTGAGGATATCGAGATTATCGGCCATCAGGTTCAAAAAAGTCTTTCCGGCCCGGAGCTGATCTCCGGTCAGATTGACCCCGGCCGACAGGCTGAAGAGTCGGGCCCCGGTCTCCCGGGCCAGGGTGCGAGCATAAGCCGGCGGCTCCGAGGCTTCATAAAAAACCGCCCTGATTTTTTTCTCCTTTATAAGCCTGATAATTTCCTGCAGTTTTCTGGCCCCGGGCTGGGCTTCAGGATGCGGGCCGCTCAGGCTGACCGGCACCAGGCCATAGCGGGCGGCCAGGTAGGCAAAAGCCTGATGCCCGGCGATAATTATTTCCTTTCCCGAACAGGCTCCCAGTTCTTTCCGGTAGCGGTCGTCCAGGGCTGAAAGCTCAGCCGCCAGAGCCAGCTTTCTTTCCCGGTAATATCCGGCTCCCTCCGGGTCCAGGGCTGAAAGTTCTTCGGCCAGCCGGTTAATCAGAATCAGGTCGGCCTCAAAATCCAGCCAGATATGGGGGTCATCTCTTCTCAGGCCTGGATAGCCGGTTGAACTCAGGTAATCAATAAACCTGAGGGTCCTGGCGCTCTTCATCTGAGAAAGAGATTTTTCCAGCCTGACCAGCCAGGGCTCCAGCCCGCCTCCGACGGCCAGCAACAGGTCAGCCTCGGCCAGCAGCTTCAGGTCGGAGGGGGTCAGCTGGAAATGATGGATTTCAGACGACGGCGGTATGATCTGGCGAATTTCGGCCCGGTCGCCGGCCACCCCCCGGGCCAGTTCTGTCAGGGGAAAAATGGTTGTCACCAGCACCGGCCGGCCCTGCTGTCTGGCTTCGAGAGACCGGGAATATCCGCTCAGAACAAATATCAAAAGAGATATGAGCGCCGCCTGTATCTTCCGCCGGTTGGAAATTTTATTGCCGGTCAATTTTAACACCCGCTTAACTTGAAATCATCATGCAATTTTATGATATTATAACATATCAACAATTTATTGAAGGAGCCATAAATGAGCAACGATTTGACTTCCCTGAAACCGGAAAAACTGTGGAAACATTTCAGCCAGATTCTGGCCATTCCCCACGGTTCCGGGAATGAAAAAGCTCTGGCCGCGCATATCATCAATCTGGCCCGGAGCTGGGGGCTGGAAGCCCGACAGGATAAGGTCGGCAACGTGGTGGTTCGCAAGCCGGCTTCGCCGGGGAAAGAAAAATCCCCGGGCGTGGTTATGCAGGCCCATCTGGATATGGTCTGCGAGAAAAACTCCGATGTCAGCCATGATTTCCTGAAGGACCCGATTCAGGCCTATGATTGGGTCAAAGCCAGAGGCACTACCCTGGGGGCCGACAACGGAATCGGTCTGGCCGCCTGTCTGGCGGTTCTGGAGGACAGGAACCTGACTCACGGCCCGCTGGAATGCCTGTTTACCGTGGATGAGGAAACCGGCCTGACCGGTGCCTTTAAGCTGGGAAAGGACATGCTGACCGGCAAGCTGTTGCTCAACCTGGATAGCGAGGATGAGGGCACTTTTACCATCGGTTGCGCCGGAGGCGGCGATTCTGAAATCAGCCTGAAGCTCGAACGCAAGAAGAAAAAACCGGGCCAGGTTCTGCTGGTTAAAATTACAGGTCTGAGGGGCGGTCATTCCGGCCTGGATATCAACCTGGGACGGGGCAATGCCCTCAAACTGCTGGCCCGGGTTCTGGCCGCGGCTTCGGAAAAATTCAAACTGGAACTCATCTCTTTCTGCGGCGGCAGCAAGCGAAATGCCATACCCCGGGAGGCCTGGGCCCTGGTGGGGTTTGACAGGAATATTCGCCGGGCCCTAATCGGCTTTCTCCAGAAGCAGTTTGAGGTGATTAAAGCCGAGTACCGGGTGACCGAGCCGGAACTGGCCTGCGACCTCAGGAATTCCATAGACTCTGGCTTCCCGCTGACCGGCGAAGCCCAGAACCGGCTGCTGGGGCTTATTCTGGCTCTACCCCACGGAGTAATGGCCATGCATCCGCAGATTGCCGGTCTGGTAGAGACCTCCAGCAACCTGGCCATAGTCAACACCGAGCCAAGGGAGGCCAGGATAATCTGCAACACCAGGAGCTCGGTTTACTCGGCTCTGGAAGCTGTCCGACTGGCCATTCGGGCCTGCTGCCTGCTGGCCGGAGCTAAGGTCAACCAGCCGCAGAGCTATCCGGCCTGGACTCCCAACCTCGAATCCAAACTGCTGCAAAAAATGGTCGACATCTACCGGAACCTGTTTCAGAAAGAACCGGAGGTCAAAGCCGTTCATGCCGGTCTGGAATGTGGAATAATCGGCGAAAAGTATGCCGGAATGGATATGATTTCATTCGGCCCGACCATCAAGTATCCTCATTCTCCAGATGAAAAAGTCAATCTCGAGTCGGTAGAAAAATTCTGGCAATTCCTGCTGGAGGCTCTGGAAAAATTAACCTGAAAATAAAGGAGATTGGAAATGAGGAGAAGAAAATTTCTTCTGCTTCTTGGAATATTTTCTTCTCTGCCGACCAGATTAGCGGCCTGTTTCAAATCAGGGAGGACAACCATGAAAAAAGCCATTCAGACTGACCGGGCTCCAAAAGCCATCGGTCCCTATTCTCAGGCCATCAAGGCCAACGGTTTTATTTTTATCTCGGGACAGATTCCTCTTGACCCGGTCAAGGGAGAAATTGTGGGCGCGACCATAGAAGAACAGGCTCACCAGGTGCTGAAAAACATCCAGGCCATTCTGGAAGCAGCCGGAAGCTCCATGTCCGAGGTGGTCAAGACCACCGTCTATCTGGCTGACCTGAACGACTTTTCCAGAATGAACGCTGTCTATGCCCAGTATTTCCCGGAACCCTACCCGGCTCGAGCCGCCTTTCAGGTGGTCAGATTGCCTCGTGATGTTAAAATCGAAATCGAAGCCATAGCCGCGGCCGGTCCGGAAGTTGTTCCGCTGGTCAAGTAGACCCGGAAGAGGATCAGTCCCGGACAGCCTTAAATATTCCGGGATCTGTAGTATAATTTTTAGGGGGAGGATCTGGAATGCCTATTTATGAATATATCTGTCAGGAGTGCGGGAAGAAATTTGAGGTCCTGGTCGGACTCAACAGCGCCTCAAAAATAACCTGTCCCGGCTGCCGGAGCGAGCGGGTGAAAAGACTCATTTCATCTTTTGGAATCGGCGGCGGCAGCAACCGGGTCAAGGGCGGCTCGGGCAGCTGCTCCGGCTGCTCCTCTCACAGTTGTTCCACCTGCAAGTAAACCTTTTTCTTGACATCCCCGGCCCTGTTCCTGTAAATCTATTCACTAAATTTAAAGCATCCGAAAGAGGAGTTACAGGCCTTTGGCAGACGGCAGAAAAGCTGATTTAAGAATTGGAGTGGATTCAGGCGGAACTTTTACCGACCTGGTGATACATTCGAACGGACAACTGACGGTCAGGAAGGTCCCTTCCACCCCGGCCAATCCTTCCCAGGCCATTCTTCAGGGACTGGCCGATTTTCTTCCGGCCGAACAGGCCCTGATAATCCACGGCACCACCGTCGGCACCAATGCCCTGCTGGAAAAAAAGGGCGGTCGCATTGCTTTTATCACCACCGCCGGATTTGAAGATATAATTTTTATCGGCCGTCAGACCCGAAAAAACCTGTACAGCCTCAAGGGAGAAGAACGCAGTTTTATCATCTCGCCCCGCCTTTGCTTTGGTCTGGAGGAAAGAATTCAGGCCGGGGGCCGGGTGGAAAAACCGCTCCCAAAAAACGACCTGGAGCGGATCATAACCGTTTTGAGGAAGGAACGGGTTGAGGCCGTCGCCGTCTGCCTGCTGCATTCTTATGTCAATCCCGTTCACGAACAGGTTGTGGCCGAGAGGTTGCGACAGGCCGGATTCAGGGTTTCCTGCTCTTCCAGCCTGCTGCCTGAATACCGCGAATTTGAGAGAGCCTCGACCACGGTTATCAATGCCTATCTGTTGCCGGTGATGGACCGTTATCTGGCCGAACTTCAGGGCCGGCTGTCGGGTGCCCGACTCAAGGTCATGCAGTCGAACGAAGGCTATATCTCGGCTGAAAAGGCCAGACAGGAGCCCATCAAGACTATCCTCTCGGGTCCGACTGGCGGTGTGGTCGGAGCCTTGCATCTGGCCAGGGCGGCCGGTTTTCGCAAGGTCATCAGTTTCGATATGGGCGGAACCTCAACCGACGTATCGCTCATCGACGGCCGGATTAAAAGGTCCACTGAAAACCTGGTCGGCGATTTTCCTGTGCGCCTGCCGATGGTGGACGTCCATTCGGTCGGAGCCGGCGGGGGCTCAGTTGTCTATGTGGATAAAGGAGGCCTGCTGCGAGTGGGGCCGCAGAGCGTCGGAGCCAATCCCGGGCCGTCCTGCTATGGACTGGGCGACATTCCGGCGGTTACCGATGCCAACCTCTGCCTGGGCCGGCTGGACCCTGAGTTTTTCCTGGGCGGCAGGATGAAAATTTACCCGGAGAGAAGTCGCAAGGCGCTGGAAACCGTGGCCAGGAAAATCGGCCGGAGTTTGGTTGAGACCGCCCTCGGGGTGGTGGCCATAGCCAACGCCAGCATGGAGAAAGCCATCAGGGTGATTTCGGTGGAGAGGGGCTATGACCCGCGCCAGTTTTCGCTGGTGTCTTTTGGCGGCGCCGGCGGCCTGCACGCGGTAGAAATGGCTGACCACCTGAGGATCCCCCGGGTTATCATCCCCCGATTCGCCGGAGTGCTGTCAGCCCTCGGGCTTCTGCTGGCTGATTCGGTCAAGGATTATTCCCGGTCTTTTATCAGGCTGGCCCAGAAAACCGACCCCGAAGAACTGGAAACATTATTTGCCGAAATGACCGACCGGGCCGTGGAGGAGATGGTTGAAGACGGGTTCAGACCGGATGAGGTGCTGGTCGAAAGACAGCTTGACCTCAGGTATCTCGGTCAATCTCACGAGCTCACCATCCCCTACCGCTCCGGCGCCTTTCATAAGTTCAGTTATCTTAATGAGTTCCACCGCCAGCACCGGCGCCTGTTTTCTTATTATCATCAGCACCGGCCGGTGGAGATCGTAAATTTGAGGGTCAGGGCGGTGGCGAAAGCTCCAAAAATCAAGCTTAAACCTTACCCCCACAGCCCCGATATTCCGGCTGCGGCCAGAATAAAAAAGCAGTGGCTGTATCACGGAAAAGAAAAGCACCGGGTCGAGGTTTTCGACCGGTCTCAGTTGCTGGCCGGAAATAAAATTCCCGGTCCGGCTCTGGTGGTCGATGCCGAGTCAACCACTTTCATTCCTCCGGGATATGCAGCCGTTACCGACCGCTTCCTGAATTTAATAATAGAAAAGGCGGGCTCAAAATGAAGCAGTTTGACCCGATAGAACTCGAGCTGTTCAAGAATTTATTTACTTCCATAACCGAGGAAATGGCCGCTGTCCTCCAGAGGACTGCCCTGTCGCCCAACATTAAAGAAAGAAGGGATTTTTCCTGCGCCCTGTTCACCAGACTGGGCGAGACCTTTGCTCAGGGGTCCCACATTCCGGTGCATCTGGGAGCGATGCCGCTTTCGGTTCAGGCTGCCCTTCAGACGGTGGAGTTTGAGCCGGGCGATGTGGTCATCCTCAACGACCCCTATAAAGGCGGAACCCATCTTCCGGATATCACCTGTATCCAGCCCTATTTTGTCGGCCAAAACCTCTGTTTTCTGATAGCCAACCGGGCCCACCATTCGGATGTCGGCGGCCTTACCCCCGGATCGATGCCGCTGGCCACGGAGATTTTTCAGGAAGGGGTAATCATCCCTCCGCTAAAACTTTACCGTCGCGGTCGGCTGAACGAAGAGGTTCTCAGCCTGTTTCTGGCTAATGTCCGGACACCCGAGGAAAGACGCGGAGATATACTGGCTCAGGTGGCGGCCAATTCCCGGGGAGCCCGACGGCTGGCTGAAATGCTGGCTCGTTACGGACTGGAAAAGCTGACTCTGTATGCTGACCAGATCCAGAATTATACCGAGAAAATTCTCAGGGCGACAATCAAGTCGATCCCGGACGGCCTCTATGAGTTCGAAGATTTCCTGGACGACGACGGCCTCAATCAGCAACCGGTAAAAATCCGGGTGGCTCTAACCATAAAAAGCGACGAGGCCTGGGTCGATTTCAGCGGTTCCTCCGACCAGGTGGCCGGTTCCATCAACGCTAATTTTGCCGTCACCTATTCGGCCGTTCTTTATGTCTTTCGGTCGCTGGTTGAAGAAGATATACCCTTCAATACGGGTCTGATGAAACCGATCAAGATCATTGCTCCCGAAGGATCTGTGGTCAAGGCCACTTTTCCCTCGGCTGTGGCCGGCGGCAATGTGGAGACTTCTCAGAGAATAGTTGATGTCCTGCTGGGCGCTCTGGCCCGGGCTCTGCCCGGGAAAATTCCGGCGGCCAGCCAGGGAACCATGAACAACCTGGCTTTCGGGGGTTTTAATCCCAGAACCAGAACCAATTTCGCCTATTATGAAACCATCGGCGGCGGACTCGGAGCCTCGGCCTCTCTGCCCGGTTTGAGCGGAGTCCACTGTCATATGACCAATTCCTTGAACACTCCGATCGAAGCCCTGGAAAACTACCTGCCGCTCAAGATCAGGAAATACGCCCTCAGGAAAAACTCGGGTGGCACCGGACGGCTGACCGGGGGCGACGGGCTGGTAAGAGAATATCAGTTTTTGGTCCCGGTCAATCTGACCATAATTTCCGACCGGAGAAAACTCCGGCCTTACGGACTGGAAGGAGGCCAGCCGGGCCGGGCCGGAGTCAACCTGCTGATCAGGAAGGGAAAAAAGAAAACTCTGGGTTCCAAGGTCAACCTTAAACTGGAAGCCGGAGATATTCTCAGGATTGAGACCCCGGGCGGCGGCGGATACGGGCGCCCTGAGGAATAAGCGCCCTATCAGTCAACGGTCAGGGTCTTACTGATGTTTCTTGGCTGGTCGGGGTCAAGGCCGAGTTCCTGGCTGACATAATAAGCCAGAAGCTGGGCTATGACCACGCTGAGAATCGGGCAGAAATAATAATTATCCGAGACCAGGGGGATCAGAAAATGAGCGTTAAGCCGCAGGGCTGGGTCGTCCGGTCCGATCAGGGCAATCTTCCCGTAGCGGCAGCTGACCTCATTCATATGAGAAATGCTCATTCTGGCATCCTCGGCCGTGCTGATAAACACCACCCAGTCGTCGGGAGAGATTATGGCCAGCGGTCCGTGCTTGAATTCGGAAGAATACATGGCTTCACAGGGAATGTAAGAAACCTCCTTCAGCTTCAGGGCACCCTCCAGGCAGGCTCCGTATGACAGACCATAGCCGAGGTAATAAAGGTATTTTTTCCCCTTCAGAACTCTGGCCAGTTCTTTAACCGGGCCGGGCGTCTGGTTCAGGGTTTCAGCCAGCAGGCCCGGCAGCGACCTCAGCTCCTGCCGGGAAAGCGGCGACTTCAAGCCCCTGACCCTGGCCAGCTGGCAGGCCAGGACCAGAAAAGTCAAGACCTGGTTGAGAAAGGTCTTGGTGGCCGGGACCGAAATCTCAACTCCGGTCAGCAGCGGCAGAAAATGCTTGACCCGGAGCTGCAAAGAAGAACCCAGAACATTGACCAGGGCGATTATATTTCTGGCCTTCTTTTTCTCCAGAAGGTTAAGAACATTGATGACATCCTTGGTTTCGCCGCTCTGGGAAACCAGAATGAAGGCTTCCCGCTCCGGGTTGAAATTCTTATAGTGCTCGGCGAAGGCCCCGGCCACCACCGGGGTGGCTTCCAGGCGGCCGATGGCGTTCAGGTAACAGGCGCCTATGGCGCAGGCGTTATAAGATGAACCAGAGCCTATCAGGAACACCCGGCTGGTTTTTTTCAACAGATTTAATATTTCCTGAGTGTTTTCCTTATGTTCGAGGTAGTCGAGAAGGGCCCGGGCTTTATCCGGCTGTTCATGTATCTCCTTCAGCATGAAGTGAGGATAACTTCCCTTTTGAGCCTGCTCCAGGTCCAGAGCGCATTCATATGGTTCTCGCTCGACTTCGCGGCCGGTGGCCAGGCTCTTGATCCGATAGGAGTCGGCCGAAAACTCCACGTATTCTCCATCTTTGATGGTTACGATTTTTCGGGTCAGCGGTAGTATCGAGGGCAGGTCGGAGGAACAGCAAATGAAGCCTTCTCCCACTCCGAGATAGAGCGAGGAATATTTCTTAACGCAGAACATCAAATCGCTGCCGACCTCAGTCACGCAGAAAGCATAGTCGCCCTGGAGCATCCGGTCGGCCGTCTCCAGCGCCCGGCCCAGGCCCGGGGCCGTCTTCAGAGCTTCTTCGACCGCATGGACGCAGACCTCGCCGTCGTTTTCGCCCCTGAACCTGTGGCCGGAAGCAGTCAGAGAAGAAATCAATTCTCTGGTGTTGACGATGTTGCCGTTATGGGCTCCGACCAGTCTCTGCCGGCAATCAAAATGGGGCTGGGCATTGCGCGGCAAAGGCTGTCCGAAAGTGGCCCAGCGCAGCTGGACTATCCCCTTGTAGCCTTGCAGTTCCTCAAAATTAAGTTTCCGGTTAACCTCTTCAATCTTGCCCACATCTTTTCTCAGCTCAACCCGGTTTCCGTCAAAAACGCCCATTCCCACCGAATCGTATCCGCGATAGGTCAGGCGCCGCCCGGCCGACAGGAGAATGCTTCCCAGGTCCCGGCGCCTGTCCTTATAGATGATGCCGAATATTCCGCACATACCTTCCTCCTCACAGAACCGGGATCAATTAACGTGTTGGTCGGTCGCCTCTGACCCGGCCGTCGTCAGAACAGACTTTTTTTATCTTGCTTTTTTCAATCATCAACGACCCCTGATAGGCCACATAATTCAGAAGAATCATCACCCGCTGTCGGTCGCTTAGAGGCTTGAAGAACAAGCCCTTTAATCCTTTCAGGGGACCCTCCATGACCACAATTTCGTCTCCGGGCTGCGGCTCTTCACCATATTTCATGAACTCAATCAGGCCGTTTTTCTCCCTGGACTTGAGACACTTTATAATCTCCGGCTGGACGGAAATCGGCCCTGCGGCGTTTCCGACCACTCGCTGCACACCCCGGGTATATATCACCGTCCGGTATTGTTCAGGATACCTGAACTTAAGGAATAGGTAGCCGGGAAAAAATGGCCGGACAACTCCGTCCTGTCGGTATTTCGGGTTGTAGACTCTCAGCCTGGCCCGGCTGAAAAGACTTTCCACCTGAAATTCCTTCTTCGGCTTGGTCCGGACGACATACCAGCTCATCATTCTGGTTGTTTACCCGTCAAGAATAAATTTTTCCGGTTCTCTGCCGGTCGCCCTTTTTAAGTAAAAAGACTTTCAATGTCTTTAATCTTCTTGGGGATTTTTGGACCCAGCACCCGGCAACCTTTTTCGGTGACCAGAACGTCGTCCTCGATTCTGACCCCGCCGAAATCGAGGAATTTTTCCACGGCTGCGTAGTTTATGAAAGCCAGATGTTTCTTTTCCTTTTTCCAGGCAGACACCAGGGCCGGGATGAAATAGATACCGGGTTCAACCGTCAGCACAAAACCAGGTTCTAACGTCCGGGCCAGCCTCAGATAGCCCAGCCCGAATTGCTGGCTGCGCTTGACGGTCTGGTCATAACCGACGTGATTTTCGCCGAGATTTTCCATGTCATGGACATCAAGTCCCATCATGTGTCCCAGCCCATGCGGGAAAAACAGAGCCTGGGCTCCCTGTTCGACGGCCTCGTCCAGGTTGCCCTTCATTAGACCCAGGTCTTTCAGAGCTTCAGCCATGACCCGGGCGGCCCGGAGATGGACCTCGCGGTATTTAATCCCGGGAGAGATAGCTTTGATGGCTTCTTCCTGGCCCTTGAGGACAATTGAATAGATGTCTCTCTGACGCTGATTGAACTTGCCTCCGACCGGGACTGTCCTGGTGATGTCGCAGGCATAATGCCGGGCCGACTCGGCTCCGGCATCCATGACCATCATCCGCCCTTTTTTCAACATATCGCCGTAAGAGGTCTTATGGAAAATCTGGCCGTTTATGGTGATGATGGGAGGAAAAGCAAAAGACAGTCCGTTGGCCCTTAAGACCATTTCCATGAAGGCCAGGACTTCCTGTTCCCTGGCCCCCGGCTTAACTCTGGGAATGGCGGCCAGGTACATTTCCCTGGTGACCGACAGGGCCTTTTCGATCTCCTTTATTTCTTCCGGACTCTTGACCGAGCGCAGGGCTACCACCGCCTTGATCAGTTCCAGAGAAGCCGCCGATTTCAATTCAGCCGGAGCCATCCCCAGGTATCCGGCCAGCTGCAGGCTGGTTTCAGCTCTGTAAGAAGGCAGAAAGTGGATCGGACGCCCCTGATTTCGGACCTTCTCCAGGTAATCCTGAAGGCTGGAGAAAGGCTTCACCTGCCTGATCCCGACCGCGGCCGCCCGGTCCTTAAGCTTGGGCTGGGGGCCGACCCAGATAATATCTTCGAGGGTTACGTCATCGCCAAAGATTATATCCTGGCCTTCATCCAGGTCCATGACCGCGGCCAGGCCCGGAGAGTCCAGTCCGAAAAAGTATAAGAAAGTGCTGTCCTGCCGGAAAGGATAGACATTGGCTTTGTAATTCATCGGGCTATCGGTGTTGCCGGGGAACAGGCACACTCCCTTCTTGACCAGGCTCTTAAGTTTCTTTCTTCTCTGCTGATAGGTTTCCGGTCTGAACATCGAGTCCTCCTTAAATAAGTGTTAAAACATCTATACCAGATTTCGGGCCTTTAAATCAAAAAAAATCGCCTCTTCGTTATCGTAACAGCCAGGAACAGGCGCGCAGGCAGTCTGGAAAAGGCACTCCATTCCCGGGTCACGGGACGGAGTCCTTACTTTCCGGGAAACATTTCAAGCCGAAGGAACCGGAAGTCAGTGTTCCGAGCGCATCTCTGGAGCCACGGTTGTCGCCCGATTACGGAAACGAAAACGCTGTCGGGAGTTAACAATTCTTAGAAAAACACCCGCCGGATTTAAGGCCAGGGAACCGGCGGTGGCTGGAAAGAAAAAAGCAAAACGGGTGAAACTTAAATTGGTTGGAGAGGCAAAAAAAATGGTAGCGGGGGCTGGATTTGAACCAGCGACCTCCGGGTTATGAGCCCGACGAGCTACCTGACTGCTCTACCCCGCGATCATTTTCAATTATAACAGAAAAACGCTGTTTGTCAAAAAACGGCCGGAGCAGGACATAAGCCGAATTCAGTTACTGCCTGAGGCAGCGGCGGTCATTTGTCTGACCGGCTGATTGCTCAGCCGGTTTAGCGACCTACCCACCCCTCGGACGGGCCATCCTCAAGCGGGGCTAATTTGGTCTTGCTCCGGATGGGGTTTGCCCTGCCTCCGTCGTCGCCGACGGAGCGGTGAGCTCTTACCTCGCCTTTTCACCCTTACCCGCTTCCGGAAGAAGCTGGCGGTATGTTTTCTGTGGCACTTTCCTCCGGTCGCCCGGAGTCGCTGTTAACGACCATCCTGCCCTGTGGAGTTCGGACTTTCCTCCCCTTCTTCCTCATCGGAAGAAGAAGCGACCGCCTCGCCTGCTCCGGCCTTTAATTTTATACCATATTGCTCCAGTTTTTTGTAGAGGTTGCTGCGGGGGGTGTCGATTTCTCTGGCCGTCCGGGAAACATTCCAGTTGTTGCTTTTCAGCTTGAACAGTATGAAATTTTTTTCTGCTTCTTCGCGGAAATCCTTCAGGGTCCTGACCCGGCGCAGGTCGGGCAACAGCAATTCCCTGTCCTGCAACAGGTAATCAGGCAGGTCTTCCGGCCCGATCACCTCTTTATCGGTCAGGATGATCAGCCTCTCCACCAGATTCCTCAGCTCACGAACGTTTCCCTTCCAGGGGTAATTGACCATTAGGTCCAGGGCTTCGGGCGAAAATTTTTTGCGACGGAAATTATTCTCTTCTGAATAAACGGCGCAAAAATAATCCACCAGAAGAGGAATATCTTCCTTTCTTTCCCTGAGCGGCGGAACGTATATCGGGACGACGTTCAGTCTGAAAAACAGGTCGTCCCGAAAGCGTCCCTCTTTCATTTCTTTTTTAAGGTCTTTGTTGGTGGCGGCTATGATTCGGACGTCAACTTTGATGATTTTGCTGGAGCCAACCCTCTGAACCTCGCCTTCTTCCAGCACTCTGAGAACCTTAGATTGGGTCTTTAAGCTCATGTCCCCTATTTCGTCCAGAAAGATGGTCCCGCCGTCGGCCAGTTCAAACTTGCCCGATTTGCGTTCGGTGGCTCCGGTGAAAGCTCCCTTTTCATGGCCGAACAACTCGCTCTCAATCAGTTCCTCGGGAATGGCGGCGCAGTTGACCTGGACGAAATTTTCCTCGGCCCGGGGGCTGTGGTCATGTATGGCCCTGGCCACCAGTTCTTTGCCGGTGCCGCTTTCTCCCTGAATCAGGACGGTGGCATTGGTCGGAGCGATTTTCTGAACCTCCTGCCAGAGTTCAACCATCGACGGGTGCTGGCCGATAATTCGGTACTTTTTTTCCGCTCTTTTTTTAATGTCCTGGACGGTTGACTTTAATCTTCTGGCTTCCAGGGCATGGCGGACACTCAGCAGCACCCGGTCCCGATGGAGGGGTTTTTCCAGGAAATCGAAGGCGCCCAGCTTGGTGGCCTCGACGGCCATGGTAATCGTTCCATGACCGGAAATCATGATGACCTCCGGCGCCGGCAGCCGTTTCCTGACTTCGGCCAGCAAGCTCAGACCGTCGGTGTCGGGCAATCTGATATCGAGCAGGATGAGGTCAATTTCGGGATGGCTGTCCAGAACCTCTCTGGCCGTAACGCCGTCGGCGGCCTCAAAAAAGGCGTAACCCTCATACTCCAGAATCATTTTCAGGGTCTTGCGGATGTTATCCTCGTCGTCCACCACCAGAATCCGATATTTTCTTTCCTTGGTATTCATGCTTTAATTTTAACACAGCCGGCCCCGGACTCGAAAATAGATGTTGATTAATTTCCTCTCAACCCTTATATTTTTTAAGGGAGGAGAAAATTTCCGGCTTAAAAAAAACTGCGCTCGCCTGCTGTTTCCTCTGGCTGGTCTGTCTTGCGGTCCTGACCTCAACTCCGGCCGGAGTGCTTCTGTCGGCGCCGACGGCCGGCCGGCCCGAAACTGAATTCAGCCTGGATAATGGGCTCAGTGTGTACCTGCTCCCCTATTCCGGGTCGCCGCTGGCCTCGGTCGTCCTGGCAGTCAAGGTCGGAACGGCCGATGAAACTCCGGAAACCAGCGGTCTGCTCCACCTGCTCGAACACTGTTTGCTTTTCCGTCAATCTCATCTTACGGCCGATGGAAGGCTTTTCCGGATAATAAGTCAGCACGGGCTTTATTATAATGCCCGGACCGAGCAGGACCTGATGTTGTTCGAAATCGGTCTGTCGGGCGAGCGGCTGGATACGGTCCTGGGCCTGTTGAGGGAGGCCGTTTTCTCATTTAATCTGACCGAAGAAGCGCTGGAGCTGGAAAAAACAGTCCTGCTTAAAGAGCTGGCCGACAATTACCGCCGGCCGGAAAAAGTTGGGCTGGCCACGGTCTATGAACTGGCCTTTCCTGAGACCGGTTACGCCCTTCCGGTCTACGGCCGGAAGGAAGTTATCAGCCGGGCCGATCCGGCCGACCTGAAGGACCTGCATCAAAAGTTTTTCAGGCCGGACAATTCGGCCCTGGTGGTGGTTGGAGATTTTGAAGCCGAGAAGCTCAAAGAAACCATAAAATCGATTTTTTCAGACCTGAAGGGCGGCCAAGGACTTTATGGGCGGCCCGCTCTGTCGGTAAAATACCCCACCTCCGGACCGACGGTTGAACTCAGAATGAAGGTCTCCGATACCTATATCATGGCCGGACTGCCGGCGCCTGAATACAGCAGCCCCGACCGTCTGCCCATGGACATGCTGAGCGAACTGGCCGGCCAGGGCTTGAGTCCTCTGATCTATCAGGCTTTTTCCGGCCAGCCCGACCTTATCTCTTCAGCCCGCTTTCATTACCTGAACCATGAACAGGCAGGGCTGATTTTTATCTCCGTTACTTCCGGTGAAGACCGGGTGCCGACCGTCAAACGACTCATACAGAACTTTCTGCCGCGTCTGGCCGAGATAAATTATTCGCTTCAGGATTACCCGCCGGACCAGCAATTTCTGGTGTTCGACTTTCTCCGGGGCGGCAAAAACCGCTTTCAGTGGCTGTCCGAAAAAATGACCGAGAGCCCACCTCTTCTGGCCATGTCGCTGGCCAGGCATCTCCTGCTCCGGGACGACCGACCGCAAAAGAATTATCTCGAATCCATCGGCGGTTTAAGTTCATCCGACCTCAGAAAGATAGCTCGGAAATACTTGACCCGAGCCAGACCAGTCTGGGTGGTTATAAAGCCGGAAAAAAATGAACCATAAGCGCTATATAATCAGACTGCTTCTATCTACCCTGGTCCTGACCGGTCTATTCTGGGTCCGGTCGTTGCCGGCCCAGCCTTTAAGGTTTGAAGTCTTCAGCCTGGCGAACGGCCTTAAGGTTTATTATCAGTTTCAACCGGAAGCCAAATTGACTTCCGCGGTTTTTCACTTCAAGGGCGGTCAGTCTCTGGAAAAACCCGGGCGGCGCGGCCTGGCTTACCTGACGACCAGACTGATGGCTGAAATTACCGACGAAGATCGGCTGGCCCAACTCCTGGCTTCCGGAGCCAGTCTGACGGCCGGTAGCCAACATGATTTTTCGGTCATTCAGTTCGAAGGTCTGACCGGGGATTTTGAGGTCATCCTGGAACTTGTGGCCGCCGGCCTCAAGAATCCGCTTTTTTCCGGTCCCAGAATAGACCGGGTCAGGAGCGCCTTGAAACTCGAAGCCGGCCAGGAAGCCTGCCGGCTGGTGGATTCGGCTCTGGTCTGCCTGCGCCGTCAGATATTTCCGGATGGCCCCTACGGCTATTCCCTTTACGGGCAGGAACCAGACCTCAAGTCGGCCACCAGGAAAGATATCAGCCAGTTTTATGAATCAATAATGAACAGCGGTTCGTTGAGCCTGCTGGTTATAACCGACCTGGAGAAAAAGGCCCTGCAGGAGATCCTGACCAGACACCTGTCCTGGATTAAGAATAAGGTTCCGCCGGCCGGAGATAAGTTTCTGCCGCTGGACAGACCTCAGGGCCAAACCCGGGCCGCAGACTGTGATGTTTATCATGGTCCGCCGGGAGCCTCGGTCGCTCTGGGATATCTTTTCCCGGGAGAGCTGGCCGAAACCTATGCGGCCGCTTATTTGTTGGAAAAAATAATCGGTCAGGGACCGAGCTCGCTGCTCTGGAAGCTTCGCCAGGAGAGCGGGCTGGCCTATAACTTAAACAGCCGGCTGGAAATTCTGGCCGGAAGGATTCTGTTCATCTGCTATCTGGAAACGGAAAAAGAACAGGCAGCCGCTTCTCTTTCTCAATTAAAGGAGGCTTTTTCCCGACTGAGCCAGCAGGGGCTTGACCCGGAAACTCTGGCCCCGGCCCGGGTTCTGGCCGCCAACAGCTACCGGCGCGAATCTTTCGACCGCGATAGCCGTCTCGGCTTTCTGTCGCTGACCCTGGCCGCCGGACTGCCGGCGGATTTTTATAACGGCTTCCTGGATTCTCTGGAAGAAAAAAACCCTGACCAGCTCAATGAGCTGGTCAGGGCAACTTTCTCACCTGACCGGGCCTGGGAAGTGATAATAATCAGAGATTGATCAACCCTCGGCCAGTTTCTTGTAATATTCAAATCTCTTTTTGGCTTCCTGAGCCGCCTGGGCAAACAGCTGGCGGGCTATCTCCGGATAGTCCTGGAGTACCGACCGGTAACGGATTTCATTCTTCAGGAAGGCTTCGTATTCCATCTTCGGCTCTTTGGAATCCAGGATCAGGGGGTTCTTCCCTTCTCTGGCCAGCATCGGGTTGTAACGATAGAGTATCCAGTATCCGGTGTCTACGGCCAGTTTCTCTTCCAGCTGGGATTTGCTCATATCGATTCCGTGGTTGATGCACGGCGAGTAGGCGATGATGAGCGACGGGCCGTCGTAAGCCTCGGCTTCCAGGAAAGCTTTCAGGCACTGATTCATGTTGGCGCCCATGGCCACTGAAGCCACGTAAACATAACCATAGCTCATGGCCATCCGGCCCAGGTCCTTCTTGACGGTCTTTTTGCCGGAGGAGGCAAACTTGGCTCTGGAGCCGGTCGGGGTGGACTTGGAAGCTTGACCGCCGGTGTTGGAATAGACTTCGGTATCCAGAACGAGCAGGTTGACGTTGCGATTCATGGCCACCACATGGTCAAGTCCGCCATAGCCGATGTCATAGGCCCAGCCGTCGCCGCCGATGCACCAGACGCTCTTGTCCACCAGGTAATCCTGGAGCTCGGCTATTCTGGTTAAATAGGGCCTGGCGGCATCATTTCTGGCCAGGGCTTTGGGCAGCAGTTCTTGAATTCTTTTGGCCGCAGCTTTGGCCTGGTCGCCTTTATCGGTCCACAGCTCCTTCATCTTCTGAATGGCTTCCATGAGTTCCGGCAGGGTGCCGGCGTCGACGGCCGCATTAAGGCTGGCCCAGAGCTGACGCCTGATGGTGTCCACCGCCAGCCTCATGCCGAACCCGTATTCAGCATTGTCCTCGAACAGAGAATTGGCCCAGGCCGGACCTTTTCCTTCCTTATTTTTGGCATAAGGAGAAACGGGGAAAGTACCGCCGTAGATAGATGAACAACCGGTGGCATTGGCAATAATCATCCGGTCTCCGAACAACTGGGTGGCCAGCTTGATGTACGGAGTTTCGCCGCAGCCGGCGCATGCTCCGCTGAATTCAAAAAGCGGCGTCAGAAATTGCGAACCTTTAATAGTGTCGACCTTGACCCCGTCCAGGTAGCTGTCGGGCAAGCTTTCAAAGAACTTTTCGTTGGCGTTCTGGCCGGCAGCTCTTTCTTCTTCTATCGGCACCATCACCAAGGCTTTTTCCTTGGCCGGGCAGGCTTCCACGCATACTCCGCAGCCGACGCAGTCTTCGATGTAAATCTGGAGGCGGTATTTAAGATTCTTATCGTTCTTGGTGTTGGAAACCAGAGTGGTAAAGGTCTCCGGAGAATTCTTCAGGTCGTCGGGCAGGATCTGCTTGGCTCTGACGGCGGCGTGAGGACAGACGAAGGCGCACTGATTGCACTGAATGCATTTTTCCGGCAGCCAGCGCGGGACCAGCTCGGCGATGCCTCTTTTTTCCAGCTTGGCGGTATCGGTCGGAATCCGGCCGTCGTAGGGCATGCGGGAAACCGGGATGGTATTCCCTTTGAAATGCATGATGGGTTCTATGACACCGCGGGCGAATTCGTTGGCGTCGTCCGGAATCAATCGCGGCACCGGCGCCGATTTGGTAATCCGGGCGGGAACAGGAACTTCTTCCAGGGCTTCCAGGGCTCGGTCGACAGCAGCCATGTTCATCCTGACCACGTCTTCGCCTTTCTTATGGTAGGTCTTGTGAATTGCTTTTTTAATCAGGTCGATGGCCTGGTCTTCAGGCAGGACTCCCGATATCTTGAAGAAACAGACTTGCATGATGGTGTTGATTCTGTTCTTTAACCCGACTTCCTGGGCGATTTTGAAGGCATCGATGTTGTAAACTTTAATCTTCTTCTGGATGATGGTTTTCTGCATATCCTCGGTCAAGTGTTCGAATACTTCTTCTTTTTTCCAGGGAGAATTAAGCAGGAAGGTTCCTCCCTGGCGCAGCCCTTCGAGCACGTCATAGCGGCCGATATAAGCCGGCTTGTGCAGGGCCACGAAATCAACCGTGTTCAGCAGGTATTCCGACTTGATGGGATGTCGGCCGAACCTGAGATGGGAGATGGTTACCCCGCCTGATTTCTTGGAATCATACTCAAAATAACCCTGGGCATAAAGCTCGGTGTTGTCGCCGATGATGGTGATGGAGTTTTTGTTGGCTCCGACCGTGCCGTCCGAACCATAGCCCCAGAATTTGCAGCGCACGGTTCCGGCCGGCTCGGTTTCCAGGACCTCTCCCACCGGCAAGGAAGTGCCGGTCAGGTCGTCTTCGATCCCGACGGTGAAGCCATGGAAGCAGGCTCCGTTCAGATGGTCATAAACGGATTTCACCATGGCCGGGGTGAATTCCTTGGAAGACAGGCCGTAGCGGCCACCGATAATCTTGAGGTCACGGCCGGCCAGAGCCGTCACCACGTCAAGATAGAGCGGCTCGCCGATAGCTCCCGGCTCCTTGGTTCTGTCCAGGACAGCTATTTTCTTGGCAGTCGGTGGAATTACCGCCCGGAAAGCCTCGGCCTCAAATGGACGGTAGAGGCGGACTTTAACCAGCCCGACCTTGTAGCCGTTTTTATTGAGATAATCGATGGTTTCTTCGGCGGTTTCGGCTCCGGAACCCATAATCACGATTACCCGGTCGGCATCGGGAGCGCCGAAATAGTCGAACAGATGATACTGGCGGCCGGTTACCATGGCCACCTTGTCCATATATTCCTGAACAATGCCCGGAGTGTCAGCATAGTATTTATTGACTGTTTCCCGACCCTGAAAATAGACATCGGGGTTCTGAGCGCCAACCTTCATCATCGGTTTTTCGGGGTTGAGAGCCCTCTGTCTGAAATCCTGCAGGAATTGGGGTTCAAAAAGTTCGGCCAGTGTTTCGTAAGGCACAATTTCTATCTTCTGAACTTCGCTGGAAGTCCGGAAACCGTCAAAGAAATGGAGAAAAGGCACTTTGCTCTTCAGGCTGGCCAGATGACAGACAATAGCCAGGTCCATGATTTCCTGGACTGAGCCTGAACACATCAGGGCAAAGCCGGTGTTCCTGGCGGCCATGACATCGGAATGGTCGCCGAAAATAGACAGCGACTGACAGGCCAGAGAACGGGCAGAAACGTGGAAAACGGTGGGCAGCAGCTCACCGGCAATCTTGTGCATGTTGGGCAACATCAGCATCAAGCCCTGGGAAGCGGTAAAGGTGGTGGTCAGACAGCCGGCGCTCAGAGAACCATGGACGGCTCCGGCCGCTCCGGCTTCGGACTGCATTTCTACAACTTCCACCGGCTGTCCGAAGATGTTCTTTCGGCCCTGGGCTGACCACTCGTCGGCCATTTCGCCCATGGTGGAAGAAGGAGTGATCGGGTAAATGGCAGCCACTTCCGAATAAGCATAAGCCACATGGGTGGCCGCGGTGTTACCGTCGATTGCCTTAAATGTTTTTGCCATCATAAATCTCCTTATAAAATTAAACAGATTATTATATCAAAAAGCCCATAAATTTCTAAGGCCGGGCTTAAATTTTATCCCTTGAGTTCAGTCCGCCCTTCCAGGGCTTTTTTTATCGTCAGCTGGTCGGCAAAATCCAGGTCGGCTCCCACCGGCAATCCCATGGCCAGCCTGGTTATTTTTACCGGCATTTCTCTCAGAACCTGGCAGATGAGGGAAGCCGTGGCTTCTCCCTCGACCGTGGGATTGGTGGCAATAATCACTTCCTTGAACTGGCCGCCTTTGAGACGGCTGATTAACTTTTCCAGCCTGAGTTCGTCGGGCCCTATTCCCTTAATAGGCGACAGTGAACCGAGCAAAACATGATAGCGACCGTTGAAGATTCCGGTTTTTTCGATCGAAGCCACGTTGAACGGCTCTTCCACCAGACAGAGTTGCTCATCGTTGCGTCCGGGGTCGGTGCAGAGCCGGCAGGGGTCGACATCGGTGATGTTGTTACACTGCGAACAGTAAAATATCTTGTTTTTGACTTCGACAATGGCCCTGACCAGTTCGGCGGCTTCTTCGGCCGGGAGTCCCAGCAGATAGAAAGCCATTCGCTGGGCTGACTTCAGGCCGACGCCGGGAAATTTCCTCAGCTGTTCAATCAGGTCATGCAGCGGTCGGGCGTATTCAAACATCGGCCGCTCCGTCAGAACAATCCCGGAATTTTCAGGCCGCCGGCCAGCCCGGACATTTTGGTCTGGATTTCCGCTTCCACCCTGGCCGTCGCTTCCCGGAAGGCTGAAACGATCAGGTCCTGAAGCATTTCCACGTCATCACGGTTGACCACTTCCGGGTCCAGTTTTACTTCCAGACAATTTTTCTGACCGTCCAGGACGACGGTCACCATGCCCCCGCCGCTTGAGCCTTCAATTCTCATTTCGGCCAGTTCTTTCTGCAGTTTTTCCTGCATTTCCTGGGCAGCCTTCATCATCTTTTGCAAGTCGGCTAAATTTTTCATTGTCTTTCCTCAGTCTTGATTGGACCGGTTAAGACTTTTCCGGTCCGTTCTTTTTTCTTACCGCCACCACCTGCCCCTTAAGACTGTTCAGCAGGGCCCTGGCTTTGGGGTCATCGAGCAGAGCCCGGGTTTCCTCGCTGACGGTATTCCTGCGGGTTGGCTCTGATTTTTCTTTGACCGCGGGAGCAGGCGGTTTCAAAACGGTTGCTCCGCCGCCCGTCCCGGTGTCCTCTATTATTAATTCCAGGTTCTGACCTCCCATTTCGGCCCAGATACGATTAAGGTAGGGCAGATTCTGTTCTATCAACTCGGCAAAATGTTTTCTGTCCCTGGCATATATCAGGCGGATTCTGCCCTCCACCACTTCCACCCGATTGACCATTTTCATGATCGGGGCCAGGGCGGGTTTTTCTCTCATCAGCCGAAAATAGAGTTCATCGGCCTTTTCCTGATTGAAAACTGAGACCCCGTTTTTTCTGACCGGATTCAGGTTGTTTTTATTCCGGTCGGCGGGCGGGACCCTGACCTCATTCCCGCTTCCGGCCCGGTTGCCGGAAGAAGCCGTTGAATATCCTGACCCGGCAGGTTTTCTTTCTGCCGGCCCTGATTTAAGAGCCGCCAGCTCTTCCAGAGCCTGTTCCAGTGGTTTAAGGTTTGGAAGATAACAGAGTTTAATCAACCAGGCTTCGAGGAAAATTCGCGGTTGAGAAGAATAGCGAAGACCCGACTCTCCGTCCTGCAACAGGAGGATATAACGCAACAGCTCTTCCGGTTGAAACCCTCGGGACATCTCCTTCAGGGTCTGAATTTCCTCTTCCGATAAGAGCAGCAGCTCCGAGGGGCTGGAAGAGACTCTGACCACCAGCAGCTGGCGGAAGTAATCAATCAAACCGCTGTAAAAATGCCGGAGGTCGGTCCCGGCTGAGACCAGGGATTCAACCAGCGGAAATATTTCTTCGCTCTTTCCGGACAGAACGGCCCGGGCCAGGCTTTCGTACAGGCTGCGGTTGATCACTCCCAGCACTTCCTCGGTTTCCCTGTCCTTAACCTGAGGACCGCTGAAAGAAACTACCATGTCCAGGAGAGTTTCGGCGTCGCGCAGACTGCCGTCAGCCGCCCCGGCGATCAGCTTGAGACTGTAAGGACTGATGACGATTTTTTCCTGCCCGGCAATAAACTGCAGGTGGTCGATTATCTGCTGGCTGGACAGCCTCTTAAAAACAAAATGCTGGCAGCGGGAAGCGATAGTCCGGGGCACCTTGTGAAACTCGGTGGTGGCAAATATAAAGACCGTCCGGCTCGGAGGTTCTTCCAGAGTTTTGAGCAGAGCGTTGAAGGCGTCCCGGCTGAGCTGATGCACTTCATCGATAATGATGACCCGATAACGGCTGTGCATGGGCTCATATTGAACACTTTCCCTTAAAGCCTTGACGTCTTCTATCCCCCGGTTGGATGCTCCGTCGATTTCTATGAAATCAAGCAGCGATTCTTCGTTGATCGCCCGGCAGACCGAACACTGGTTGCAGGGTTCGGGGGTCGGCCCCTGTTCGCAGTTCAGGGCCTTAGCCAGAATTCTGGCCACGGTGGTCTTGCCCACTCCCCTCATACCGGAGAACAGGTAGGCATGTCCGATACGATTTTCCTTGATGGCATTCTGAATGGTTCTGACCACTGCCTCCTGACCGACGACCTGGCCAAATTGACGGGGGCGGTATTTTCTGGCCAGAACCAGATAGCCGGACTTAGTGGTTTCTTCAGGTCTGGATGACATGGTTTTCGAATTAAAAAAGATCAGCCGTTATCTTACCACAACCGGCTTAAAATTCAAACCGACGTTCAGTCGGGATTAAAACCTCTGGCAATTTTTTCCGATCTGGCGTATAAGATTTTTGAAAATGAAGCCCCGTACTCAGGGTTTGTTGCTGGTCCACCTGGCTGTTCTGTTCTTCGGATTTCCCGGAGTGATCGGCAAAGTTCTGCCGCTGAGTCCGGTCCAGCTGACCTGGCTGCGCGTCTTTCTGGCCAGCCTGGGGCTGCTGGGAATTCTTCTTATCCAGAAAGTTAAACCCCTGGTTTCCGGAGCCGGGCCGCTGTTGCTTCTTCTGGCCGCCGGGTTGCTGCTGGCCTTTCACTGGACCGCTTTCTTCCAGTCGGTGCAAATTTCTACCGTGGCCGTGGGCTTGTTATCTTACTCTACCTTCCCTGTCTTCACCGCCTTCCTGGAACCATGGATTTTAAGAACCGGATTCAGAAAATCATATTTGTTTTTGGCTCTAACCTGTTTTCTGGGTGTGGCCCTGATGGTTCCGGCATTCAGCTTCGGCAATCGAATCTTTCTGGGGGCGGGCTGGGGAATCCTGTCGGGACTGTCGTTTGCTCTGCTGACGATAATCAACCGGATTCTTTCGCCGCGGCATTCCAGCCTGGTCCTGGCCTTCTATCAGGACGGCCTGGCGGCGATTTTCCTGCTGCCGTTTCTATTCAGGGAGTCGTGGCCTCTGCCTCTCGGCGCAAAGAGCGTGGGATTGATTCTTTTTCTGGGCCTGGTTTGCACCGCCGGGGCTCACACCATTTTCATCAGAGGTTTGCGGTTTCTGGAAGCCAGGCCCTCCAGCCTGATAAGTGCGCTGGAGCCGGTTTACGGCATTATCTTTGGTTATCTATTCCTGAATGAACTTCCCGACCTCAGAACCGTGGCCGGAGGCCTGTTGATTCTGGTCTCGGTAGCTTTGATATCCTGGAAAAACTCCGGCCTCGGCTCCTGATCTTTTCCGGGTTATCGTTTTTCTTCATCGGCTTTGCGTTTCAGGTTTTCTTTCCGGATAACCTTTTTTTCTTCGGCCTGTCTCTTCTGCAATTCCTGCTTCTCCTGTTCGTGTTTTTTCTTCAGTTCTTCCAGCCTGGACTGAACTTCAGACAGCTTTTTCTGCCTTTCCTGAGGCGGAGCATTTCTGGCCTCTTCTTCGGCCTGTCTTTTGAGGCGTTCGATTTCCAGTCTTTGGGTCCTCTCCAGCAGACTGCCCTCCTGGCGGTGAATCACTTCAACATTCTCCGGCCGGTCTTCTTCCAGCCGGTATATTTTCTGTTCCGCTTCCTCTCTCTTCAGCACTGTTTTTGGGGCGGTTGTCTCCTGTTTTATCTGCGGCCGGTAAATTCTGACTTCGTCAATCCCTCCCCCGGCCTCTTCGGGCTTCTTGACTTCTCTAACGCTGACTTTGGTTACCGGCCTTCTGGTCAACCTTTCAATTTCCTGAGGGGAAAGGGCATCGTTGATAACCACATTGCGGTCTCTGATGGTATATCTGTCCCTGACCACGGTGTAATTTATAATTGTGATGTTTCTCTCCGGAGGCAGAATCCAGGCCCGAAGCTGGTTGGAATGAAAGCGATGGCCTTCGATAAATATCCAGTAATGATGAGGCAGGTCTCGTCTTCCCCATCTCAGACCATACCCGGGGACAAAATCGACACCGGGCGGCAACGGCGCCCAGCCCAGATAGAGATCTCCGAATCTCCAGATGACCCAGGCCGGAGCCCAGACCACGTCGGGCACCCAGAACCAGCCCAGCCTGTTATCCCAGCCCCAGCGTCCGTAATGAAAAGGAATCCAGCCCCACGGTTCGTGAGAAATCCAGGTCCAGCCGTAATCAGTCCAGGCCCAGCGCCCATGAGTGTAAGGACGCCAGTGCCGGCCGGCTCCCCTGGGAATCCAGACATAGCCATAAGGGTTGTAATAAACCCAGAAGCCGTAATTACCGAGGTAATCGTAAATATAGGAAATTGAAATTTCTCCGTAGACCGGAGAAACCGGAGCCGGTGGCGGTTCGTAGGTTCTCGCTCCACGGTTCCTGGATTCGTCGTAAGGGACATACATTATGCAGCTTGTGGCCAAGAGAATTAAAATCAGGACTAAACCGAGTTTTTTCATCGCTTCCTCCTGCCATTAATATAGCAAGAAATATGCCGATCCCGAGCCCTAACCGGCCGGGCTGGACTGTCCGCGGCCCGGATATCAGGCGTCCTTTTTTGGGGACACCCGGGGAAATCAGGCCTTTTCCAGCCTCTTAAAAACCCTTTTAATCCTTCTGAAGGCCCAGTCCAGTTCTCTTTTGCTTATGATGAGCGGAGGAGCGAACCTGATGACATGCTCATGGGTTTCTTTACACAGCAGGCCTTCTTTCATCAATTCTTCGCAGTAGCGGCGGGCTCCGCCGGCTTCCGGGCGGAGTTCGATGCCGATCAGCAGACCGCGGCCCCGGACTTCTTTTATCTTGCGGCTCTTGATGGTTTTAAGTTTTTCCAGAAAATAGGCCCCTTTCTCGCTGGCATTCTGAACCAGATTTTCTTCCTGAATAACCTTGAGAGCCTCGCGGGCCACAGCGCAGGCCAGAGGGTTGCCGCCGAAAGTGGAACCATGCTGTCCCGGTTTGATAACTTCCATGATATCGTTGGTCGAAAGAACGGCGGATATGGCATAGCAACCGCCGCCCAGCGACTTGCCGATGACCAGCAGGTCAGGCTTTATTCCTTCATATTCGCAGGCAAATAACCGCCCCACCCGGCCCAGGCCGGTCTGAATTTCGTCGGCAATGAACAGCACATTATTTTTCTTACAGATTTCCCAGGCCTTTTTCAGAAAACCATCAGGCGGTATCAGGATACCGGCTTCGGCCTGAATCGGCTCCACCAGAAAAGCGGCCGTGTTGGGGGTAATGGCCGCCTCCAGGGCTGCCTCGTCTCCAAAAGGAATGATTTTGAAACCGGGAGTAAAAGGACCGAAGTCCTGGCGGTAAAGCGGCTCGGTGGAAAAGCTGATGACGGTAACGGTGCGGCCGTGGAAATTGTTGGCGCAGGCAATGATTTCCGCCTGGTCCTGAGGTATTCCCTTCTTCAGGTAGGCCCATTTGCGGGCAATCTTGATGGCTGTTTCCACCGCTTCGGCTCCCGAGTTCATCGGCAGCACTTTATCAAAACCGGTCAGGTCGCAGAGTTCCTTGGCCAGCAGAGGCCACTGGTCGTTCCTGAATGCCCGGGAGGTCAGGGTCAGTTTTTTAGCCTGCTTCTGCAGGGTTCTCACCAGGCGAGGATGGCAGTGCCCCTGGTTGACGGCCGAGTAGGCGCTTAAAAAATCCAGATATTTTTTCCCTTCGACATCCCACATCCAGATTCCCTTGGCTCTGGTGATAACCACATCCAGCGGATGGTAGTTGTGGGCTCCGTACATATCCTCCAGCACAATGTAATCCCTGTTTTCCATGATATTATTACTCCCTCTAATGATTTATGGCGGAGAGGGCGGGATTCGAACCCGCGGTAAACCTTTTGGGCCTACACACGCTTTCCAAGCGTGCTCCTTAAACCACTCGGACACCTCTCCGCTGGTTAAAATTCTTCATTAGATTATCAGAATAAGATTCTTAAATCAATTCCGGCCGCGCCGGATCCGGTTCTAAAAATCACGCCAGTAGATGGAGATAATATCCTTGATTAAAGCTGCGGCCGCTCCCCGCGGGTCTGACTTGCCCCCGCAGAGAACTATATAACCCATGCAATCGGTGTAAAAGATTATCCCTTTATTGCTTCCGTCCACCGCAGCCAGAGGATGGTCTGGGTTGAGCAGGGCCAGTCCCACTTCAACTTTCCAGGGCGCCCCGGGCGTTTCCCGGCTGCAGCGTCCGATCAGTTTTATAGTCTTGCCGACCCGGGCGGCTCTGGCCATTATTTCTTCGGTCAGCCCGTTTATTCCGTTAACCCGGGCTTCGGACAGTTTTATAGTTGTTCCCAGCACCTTGTTGGCAATGATGACCATCTTGGCCGCGGTATCCCAGCCTTCAATATCCTGAACCGGGTTGGGTTCGGCAATACCCTTTTCGCTGGCTTCCATCAGGGCTCGCGAGAAACTAAGGCCGTCGGCCATCCGGGTCAGGATGTAATTGGTGGTTCCGTTCAGAATGCCTTCTATGGCCAGAATTTCAGCCCCGGCCAGAGAATGCAGGCCGAGGTCCAGAGTCGGGAGAGCGGCAGCCGTGGCTCCGCTGGCCTTCAGGGCCACCTGATTCCGGCGGGCTTCGGCTTCCAATTCCGAGGGGTGAACCACCAGGGCCCCCTTGCTGGCCGTAACCGCATGCCAGCCTCTGGACAGGGCCGTCTTAATCAAGCTGTAACCCGGTTCTCCGGTGACCAGGTCGGAGGGTGTGCAATCGACCAGCACTCCGGATTTGAACTCATCGAGCAGGTCAACCAGATTGAAGGTTTGAACCCAGCTTGACAATTCAGTTTTTTCTTCGCCGGCTGCTTCTGCTTCGGAAACCATCTTCCTCGTCCCGGACAGGAGAACCGCACCCGATTTTCTTATTATTCCTTTTAATTCCAGGAATAAACCGTAGCGTTCCCGGCAGTAATCGTATTTTTCTTTGAGCAGTTCATAAAAAGCGCGCCCTACCCGGCCGAAGCCGACCAGAATGATATTAATTTTTTGCATCCTGCCACCAGCCAATTTCTAATTATACAAATGGCGGAGAGGGCGGGATTCGAACCCGCGATTCCGGTTATCACCCGGAATAACGGTTTTCGAGACCGTCGCCTTCAACCACTCGGCCACCTCTCCACTGCTCTGTAATTTACTTTAAGCCGGCCTGGTTTTCAACCACCCGGGATTTTTTCCCGGACTGTCTTCTGGCCCGAAAAAAATCTTTCAACATCCGACCGGCTTCTTCCCGGCAAAGTCCGCCGCTGATTTCCGGATGGTGATTGGCTGCAGACAGGTTGAATTTCAGCCGGGAAACAACCGCTCCGGCCTTGGGGTCCTCGGCGCCATAAACCAGCTTCCTGACACGAGCCTGAATAATGGCTCCCAGGCACATCGGGCAGGGCTCGACAGTCACATAGAGAGTGGAACCCGGCAGCCGGTAGTTGCCTGCCTTTCTGGCGGCATTCCTGAGAGCGACAATCTCGGCGTGAGCTGTGGGGTCAGAGCTGGACAGCGGACGGTTATGACCCCTGGCCAGCACCCGTCCGTCCTTTACCAGCACCGCTCCCACCGGCACCTCTCCCCTGGTCGCAGCTTTTCTGGCTTCGGACAGAGCCAGCCGCATGTAAAACAAATCCTGGTCATCAGACTTCTTTTTCACCGCTTTATAATTTTAGAATTAACTCCGGCCTGAGGCAAATGCCTTTTAGAATCAGGAGCCGATTTTGTTAATCAGGCATCCCGGGTCCCCGGTCGGTGCTCAACTCGGCTTTACTTGTTTCGGGCCTTCAGGTAGACTAAACACAGAGAACAAATTGTTGATGACTGACCGCTTAAAATGTCTGGTTTGCGGGCGGGAATATGACTTCCGGCCCAACGATATTTTTTGTCCCGGCTGCCAGCAACCGGGACTGTTTCTGAATTCAATCTCCGGCCAAATAAACCAGCAAGCCGGGACCGCTCTGGAAAAATTTGCTTCTTTTCTGCCCCTCAAAAAGGTCCGTCCCGAGCTGAGCCTGGGGGAAGGGAAAACGCCCCTTCTGTCTCTGATCAACCTGGACCGAAAGGGCCGTCTTCTGGCCAAGCTGGAATCCGCCAACCCGACTCTGAGTTTTAAGGACCGGGGTTCGGTTCTGGTAGTTCAAAAGGCCCTGGAACTGGGCTGGCCGGCGGTCGGGACGGTTTCGACCGGAAACATGGCTTCTTCCACTGCCGCCTATGCCGCCCGGGCCGGACTTGACTGCCTGCTGCTGGTAAAAAAGGGGACTTCCGCCGCCGCCCTCCTGTCCTCCTCTGTTTTTAATCCTCGAATCGTTGAGGTGGCCGGAGATTACGGGCAGCTTTTTCGGGAAAGTTATGAGCTGGGAAAAAGCCTGGGCATCTATTTTGCCAATTCCGTCGACCCGGTTCGACTCGAAGGTTATAAGCTCACAGCTTTTGAAATCTGTCTGCAACTGGGGAAGGCTCCGGATTTCGTTTATGTCCCGGTAAGCTCCGGCGGTCACTTTGTCGGCCTCTGGAAAGGATTCCTGGAGATGAATCAAGCTGGCTATATCCGGAAGATGCCGGTTATGGTCGGAGTCCAGGCCGCCGCCTGCGCCCCGATAACCCGGGCTTTCTTGGAACAGCGGGAGAGAGTCGAAAAAATCCGGCCCTCAGAAACCATCGCTCATTCCATATCTAACCCCGACCCCCCGGCCGGAAACCTGGTTCTAACATTGGTTCGTGCTAATAACGGCCGACTGACCTCGGTGACGGACGAAGATATGCTCCGGGCCCAGAAAGAGCTGGCTATGAAAGAAGGATTGTTTGTCCAGCCGGAATCTGCTTCCGCTCTGGCTGCCTGCCTGAAGCACCCTCCGGGCTCTGAAGGAACTTCGGTTCTGATAATGACCGGGCAGGGATTGAAGGCTGCCCATCAACCCAGGCTGGAAATCATAAATTATCAGGCCGAAGACATCCCGGACTTGAAAAATTATCTTAGCTCTGTTTATCGCCAAAAATAAAATACCAATAATAAATTATAGGAGGGACAATGCCAGGAGAATTCAAACCCGGCTGGTCAGGCTACGACCTTCCCAGAATTCCGGCTCGCTGGCTGAAATACGCCGCGACCGCTGTTCTGGTGATAATACTGCTGGCCACATCCGTTTATCAGATCAAACCCGAGGAAATCGGAGTCATCCTGCGCTTCGGGCGGTTCGTCAGAACCACTGAACCGGGGTTGCATCTGAGGTTGCCTCTGGGGATTGAAAAGTTGACCAGGGTTCCGGTGCAGCGTCAGCTCAAACTGGAATTTGGTTACCGCACCGCCCGACCGGGGGTGAAATCCGAATATTACGTTAATGAAGAAACCAAGAGAGAATCAATGATGCTGACCGGAGACCTGAACGTGGTGGTGGCCGAGTGGATTGTCCAGTACAAGATCAAAGATCCCTATAAGTTTCTGTTCAAGGTGCGCGACCCGATTCAGACTTTCCGGGCGATGACCGAAGCCGTCGTCAGGCAGGTAGTGGGCGATGCCTCGGTGGATGAGGTCATAACTTTCGGTCGGGCCGACCTGGCCGCGGAAGCCATGACCGCCCTTCAGAAGCTGGTGGATATCTATGAACTCGGACTGGAAATAAACCAGCTCATTTTCCAGGACGTCAATCCCCCGGACCCGGTTAAGCCCTCGTTCAACGAAGTCAACCAGGCTCTGCAGGAAAAAGAAAGAAAGATTAACGAAGCCTGGGCCGAATACAATCAGGAAATACCCAAAGCCCAGGGTGAGGCTGAACAGATGATCCGCGGAGCCGAAGGTTATGCGGCCGAACGGGTCAATAACGCCCGGGGAGATGCGGCCAGGTTTATTTCTATTTATCAGGAATATTCAAAAGCTCCGGCCGTTACCAGGAAGAGGCTCTACCTGGAGACGCTGACTGAGGTGCTGGCCGGGATAGATAAGAAAATAATAGTTGATGAGGCCCAGAAGAACCTGGTTCCGCTCCTGAACCTGGACCAGGAGGTGAAAAAATGAAATCTTCCAGTCTGAAAATACTGGTAACCATCATTATAGTTTTTGTGCTGCTGGCTCTGATAGACGGAGTGTACATTGTATCCGAAACCAACCAGGTGATCATTACTCAGTTTGGCGAGCCGATCGGAACGGCGGTAACTTCTCCCGGAATGCATTTCAAGGTGCCTTTTATCCAGAAAGCCAACTATTTTGAAAAGAGGTGGCTGGAATGGGACGGGGATGCCAATCAGATTCCCACCAGGGATAAGAAATACATCTGGGTTGATACTTACTGCCGCTGGCGCATCAGCGACCCTCTGGTTTTTTACCAGCGGGTTAAAGACGAACGGGGCGCCCACTCCCGGCTGGATGACGTGGTCGACGGCGAAACCAGAAACGTTATCGCCAGTTTTGACCTGATAGAAATTGTCCGTTCGACCAATCGCGAGTTCAATCTGAGCGAAGAATCGGCCCTGCTCGATTATTCGGAAGTCATCGGGAAAATCCAGGTTGGCCGGGCCCGGATTGCCGAAATGATCCTGGAAAGAGCCTCGAAAATCACGCCGGAGTTCGGAGTCGAATTGAAAGATGTCCGGATAAAAAGAGTGAATTATGTAGACGAAGTGCAGAAAAAAGTTTTTGACCGGATGGTGGCCGAAAGACAGCGAATCGCTTCCAGGTACCGCTCGGAAGGAGACGGACGCAGCGCTGAAATTCGGGGGCAGAAGGAAAGGGAACTGAAGATTATTACTTCGGAAGCCTACCGCAAGGCTCAGGAGATAAGGGGCCGGGCGGAAGCCGAGGCCACTAAAATCTATGCTCAGGCCTATAACCTTGACCCGGAATTCTACCAGTTCCTGAAGACCCTGGAAACCTACCGCAGCACCCTGGCTAAAAATACTTGGTTAATACTGACCACTAATTCCGAATTTCTAAAATACCTGAAATCAACCTCGCGCTGATAATCCCGGGTTGGCCGGGTTCAGGGCAGTAACCGCTCGGAAAAAGCAAACAGGGCCGGCGTTCCGCCGGTATGAAAAAAGACCACTCTGTCTGAAGGCTGAAAAAATTTCTTCCGGGCCATGTCCAGCAGGCCAATCATGGCTTTTCCTGTATAAACAGGGTCCAGAACCAGACCTTCTTTCTGCAGAACCATTCTTATTATGGTTGCGATTTCAGCCGAGACCAGACCATAGCCCTCCCCCAGGTAATCATCGAATAAAATTATGTCCCGGTCATCGAGATTTATTTTTAATCCCATCATTTCAACCAGTTCCAGTGCGATTTTTCTGACCTGGGGCAGAAATTCATCCTTTCTGTCCGAAACGCAGATGCCGACCACCCGGGTGTTGAGACCCAGGGCCCTGGCTCCGACTATCAACCCGGCCTGGGTGGCCCCTGAACCCGTGGCCACAACCACATAGTCTGGAGGTTTAGAATCGGGCATCTGTCTGGACAGCTCTATCATGTCCAGCATATAAGCCAGGGCTCCCAGGGGTTTATTCATGCTTCCCCCGGTCATCGAGCCTCCGACTGACACCAGGTATGGTTTGCGCCCCTTTTCTTTTTCTTCCCGGGCCACTTCAGCCAGAAACCTGAAGGCCTGATCCTGGTCGGGGGATTTTCCCCTGGCTTCGGTCTCAGTTATTCTGATATCGGCATCCAGCAATTTTTCAATTAATATATTGCCCTGGTCGAGAGAGGCCAGTTGATAAGTCTTGAAGAGAACCAGGACCGGTTTCAGACCGCACTTCCTGGCGGCAGCGGCGGTTTGCAGACACCAGTTTGATTGCAGGCTGCCCCAGGTAATCACAGTGTCGGCTTCCTGACTGAGGGCGTCAGCCAGAATGAATTCCAGCTTGCGAGACTTGTTTCCCCCGAAAGCCAGCCCGGTCAGGTCATCACGCTTGACCAGCAATTCTTTCAGGCCGAGCTCCCCGGGCAGATTCTTCAAGCGGCAAAGAGGCGTCGGCAGGCTGGTCAGTCTGACCCTTGGCCACCGGTCAATCATTTCTTCCAGCTGAAGCGCACTGTAAACAGTCATTAGCTCCTCCCGGAATTATATAAAACGCCGCTGCCTCAACCAAAGGCCAAAGCCCCGCCTGAGGCCACAGCTCCGGTCCGACTATTGATTAAAGCTTCTGTTCAATTCCACAAATCCGGAAGAATTATTATCTGTCCAGAAACCTGTCGCCCTCCGGCCTCGACCACCACCCGGTACTCCCCTCCCCGGACCGGAGTGTAAACATAGACCGGGTCGATTTGAGGCCGGTAACCGGCCGAAGCCATCCTGGCCAGCATTTGTTGGGCCTGCTTTTTTTCTTCCGGGGTTCTTTCCCGGCGGGCGGTCAGGTTCCATAAAACCTGATTGAGGCCGGGCCTGGCCGGGCCCTTGAGCTCATTGATCAACATCTGCCCCTGGTAAATCTTGACCTTGACCTCGCCGCCCGGATCAGATTTCAGGTAATAATTGATGACTGCCGCTTCCGGTTCGCTCTGGCCGTCGAAATTAAGGGAGCTGGAATGGCCCATATCCCTATCCACCCATCTAATTTTCGGTTCCGGGGTGAAAAGATGAAGGTCGCGGCTCAGAACTTCGGGAGTCATTTCCTGAAGCCAGGAAATATCGGCAATGAAGATTCCGCGACCATGAGTGGCCACCACCAGGTCGTTTTCTCTCTGGTGGATTACAAGGTCATGGACAGGCTGGGTCGGCATATTTCCTCCAAGCCTGAACCAGTTTTTCCCGCCGTCCAGTGTGACGAACACCCCGAAATCGGTCCCGGCAAACAACAGGTCCGGATTCTTATGGTCTTCCCGGATGACATTGACCGGGCCTTCCGGCAGGTTGCCCGAAATGGAGGTCCAGGTTTGTCCGAAATCCTCTGTCTTGAAAATGAAGGGCCGGAAATCGTCGTGCCTGAAGCCGGTAACCGTCAGGTAAGCCACCGCCGGTCTGAAATTGGAGGCAATAACCCGGCTTATCCAGTAGCCCGGATGCCCTTTAATCTTATCAGTTAATTTTTCCCAGTTCTGACCGCCGTTTCTGGTCACCCAGACCTGTCCGTCATCGGTTCCGACCCAGATCAGGCCTTCAACCAGAGGCGATTCGTCGATGGTGGTTATGGTGCAATACTGGATGTTGCCGTCCCCTCCTTTACCCTGGGGTAGCTTCTCCCGGTCATTGGTCGTCAGGTCGGGACTGATTTCAACCCAGTATTCCCCGCGGTAGGGAGACTTGAGCAGAATGTTGGCCCCGTGATAGATGACGTCGCTGTTATGTCTGGAAACCATTATGGGCGCGCACCAGTTCCAGCGCAGGTCTTCTCTCTGGTATCTGATTCCCTTTCTTTCTCCAGTCTGGAGGTCAATCCTCTGGATGGCTCCGAACTGGGATTCGTTATAAAGATAGCGGTTGGTCTTCCAGTCAAAAACGTTGTACATGCCGTCGCCGCCGCCCACGGTCGACCAGTGTTCGAGGCGAATCGGCTTTCCTCCCGGTCTGGTGCTGGGCCCGAGATGGGAACCGTTGTCCTGAGTGCCGCCGGCTACCCGGTAAGGATAGGAATTGTCAACTCCGGCCGCATAGAATTGGGCCAGCGGCAGGAAATCGGGATGGTACCAGGTTTTTCCCCCGTCATAAGTCACGCCCATCCCGTGATCATACCCCAGCAGCATGTGGTTGGAATTTTCAGGATTTATCCACAGAGCATGGTTATCGCCCCCGAAATTAAAAACCCGTCGGTTCCAGGTCTTTCCGGCATCTCTGGTTCCAAGGACACTCACGCTAAGAACATAGACAACTTTATCGTCGTTGGGATCGACTATAATCTGGCCGTAATAGTAGCCCGGGGCTCCCCCGATGCTCTGGCCATCCGGACTGATTTTTCTCCAGCTCTGACCCCCGTCTTCGGATCTGTATATCTCTCCGTCAATCATGCCGGCGCTGGACAATCCGGCGACAATTTCCCGGTATCTATCTTCCGGGCTCATTCCGGGCTTGTTAGCGTTTTCTATACAGGCGTAGACGATTTTCGGGTTTCTCGGGTAGACGGCCAGGCCGATTCTGCCCAGTATTCCGCCCGGCAGGCCGTTCTCCAGCTTTTTCCAGGTCCGGCCGCCGTCGGTGGTCTTGTAAATGCCGCTGCCAGGTCCGCCCAGCTGATAATTCCAGGGCTTACGCAAACGGTCATAGGCCGCCGCGTAGAGAGTGTCGGGATTTTCCGGGTCCATGGCTACATCGACCACGCCCACAACCCGATTCTCAACCCTGACCTCCAGGACTTTCTGCCAGGTCTGGCCGCCGTCCGTCGTTTTATAAAGTCCCCTTTCTTCGTTCTCCGAGTAAAGATGTCCCAGAGCAGCCACATAGACCACATCCGGGTTTACCGGGTCGATTACGATTCGACCGATGTGGTGAGAATCTTTGAGCCCCATATTCTTCCAGGTCCGGCCGCCGTCGGTGCTTTTGTATACTCCGTCTCCCCAGTAGGTTGACCGGGAATTGTTGGCTTCGCCGGTTCCGACCCAGATCACCTCCGGGTTGGAAGGCGCAACTTCAATATCGCCGATAGAAAAAACCTTTTCCTGGTCAAAAATCGGCTCAAAGGTAATTCCGTTGTTGACTGTTTTCCAGAGACCGCCGGAGGCGGTGGCGGCATAGAAGGTAAACGGCTTTTGCCTGGGAACGGCAAAATCCACGAACCGCCCGCTCTGTCTGGTCGGGCCGATAGCCCGGTATTTTATGGCCTGAAAAAAACTGTCGGCCAGATTGGCAACCGTAGGTGTTTTTTCTTTTTTGGGTTGAGCGACTGCGGTCATTATTCCAGCTGACAGCAAGGCTACCAGCATCAGGGCCAGAACTTTCTTGGTCATTGATTACCTCCCTCTCATAGAGTTAATTAATTATCCATAGCCGCAGACTGATTCAGACTTCTTCCACCACCGAATAGCCCAGAATTGAAGCCAGTTCATAAGCGGCTTTTTTAAGGTCGCCGTAAAAAGTTACCCGGTGCCAGCCCCACCGGTCCCACATGGTAAACAGTTTTTCATAATCGCCCAGCGGCTCGGCCACCAGTTTGGTCCGGCAGGCCCGGTCATCGAAAGAATTGCCGACAGCTTTGGCCTGATGCAGCAGGATGGCCCTCTGTCCCTGGTCGATTTCCAGGCTAGTGGTCAGGTAGCCGGCCGGCAGGAGTGAGCGCACCGAAGCTCCCTGCCGGTCTTCGGAATGCGTCAGGATCTCATAAGGATTGGCCGGACCATCGGGGCCGAAAACCCGGTTGGAGGCTACACAATGAGCATATATAATTTGACGGCCGGCCATGTCCAGCACCGGGTCAGAAATGTAGCCCGGGCGACCTTCGGTCATCAAACCGAAGGCCAGCATCGTGGCCGTTGACCTCAAGTCGGCTTCGCAAGCTCCGACCAATCCCTGGTTGTTTAGCTCAAAAAAGCCCAGGCAGGGATAGGCATGGATATGACCGCCGTAAAATCCTCCCAGACAATTTATGGTAACAGCCCTGGCCTGGTGCTGCCGTAGAAGTTTCTTCATTCCCAGGTACATGGCTGCCGAATTAATCAGCTCTGAAAACCTGACATTCTGAACCAGGGATGCCCGCCGCCACCAGCCCCGGGCCACGGTTGCGGCTTCTTCTCGGTCGGCCTTTTCCCAGGCCGAATTCAATTCCGAAAACGGAAGGTTGATCACCGGAATGCCCGCCACTTCCAGGTTTTCCCCGCCCCTCGGGTCACGGAAAAGAAGAATTGGCGAATGCTTCATCCGGTAAGCAGTTTCTTCCGGGCTGATAAGTTTCAGGGGGTCGGGATAACAGGTAAGATAACCCGGAGCTGGAGTCAGCTTTTTCCTGAGTTCTTTGATTAACCCGGAAAAATTGCTGTCCTCCCCTGTTGCCTGAACCGCCTTAAAAACCCGGACCGCGGCTGTCAGGTGTTCAGGGTTGGAAGAACAGATAAAGCCAAAATTTTTCCTGTCCTGACGGATCTTCTCTGCCGTATAAACCAGAAAGCCGCCGCTCCCCCCGTACTGAAAATCTACGTAAAGCACCGGCTTCCCGGTTTCGACCGTCGCCGGCATGACCCGGTTCCAGCAGTTTAACTGAAAGACCAGGTAGCCGTCGATCTGGTTATCTCGATCCGCGGCCAGAATAGCCGCCGCTTCCTCCGGGCCGCTGGCGGTTGAGACCAGAAAAGAGAATTCAGGCAGGCGTTTTTCCAGAACCTTCAGATAATTCTCCATGACCGGCCTGAAATCAAACCCGAGATTCGGCCAATCCGGACGGTCCTGGACCGGACGATGCAGGGAGAAAAGAAGCCGCAGCCTGACTGATTTCTTAACCGGCAAAGAAGACAGGTCGAGCAGGGCCAGATTCTGAGCGGCGCCGGATTTTGGGCCGGAATAACAAAAGCCTGCGGTCAGCAGAGCACAGCGTCCGCAGGCGCTGAAAAACTCTCTCCTTCTTATTAAATTGCGAGTGGGAACAGATTCTCTGTCGGATTTCTTTCGGCTCATCAAAACATCCTTTCCCCGTCTCCAGATTTAACGTTATTTAATAATTATCATCTGTTAAATTTGCCGGAGCCATAAGATGACAATACTTTCAGTCAAGAGTTAATGTCAAGATAAAAATGCGCCGGAAATGACATTTTTGGGAAGAAATTGACTCAAACCCGACTAAAAACATTGACAGATCGGCAATTAGGGCCTAATATCTAGTGAAAATGCGTTTACTGGCTGTAAACAAAAGAATTGTGAACTCTCCCGCAACCCGGGCATTTTTTTTCTGTCTGATACTGTTCAGCCTTGGTGTTTCTCTTTTTCCTCAGCCGGCGGCTGCGAAAAAAGACGGCCAGCAGATCGTTATCAGCGAACAGTCAGAGCCTGACCGGATGGGGCTGACCCTTTTGCCTATTATTTATTATACCCCTGAAACCAAGATAGCCTTCGGCCTGGGCAGCCTGATTACCTACCGCTTTGGCTTGATCTTCAAAAAAGCCCGTCCCAGCACCCTGTTTATCGGGGCAATCTACACCCAGCTCAAGCAATTTACTTTTCAGATAAAACCGGAAATTTATCTTAACGATAATTCTTTCTATCTGGCGGGCAACTTCATGGCCGAGCGCTTCCCGACCAAACTCTGGGGAATAGGCGCCGACACCGCTGACGACATGGAAGAAGTATATACCCCTCAGAGGTTTCTGATGGAACTGGGGGTGCAAAAAAAACTCGGTCAAAACTTTCCCCTTTATCTCGGTCTCAAATACCGCCTGGAAAACACCAAAATAGTCGAGACCGAGCCCGGAAAACTGATCGACCAGGACCTGGTTCTCGGGAGCCGGGGCGGTTTATTATCCGGCCCGGGCCTGGTGGCCAGCTACGACAACCGCGATAATATTTTCTATCCAAATGACGGTCTTTATTTCCAGAGCACGATGAACTGGCATGACCATTTTTTCGGCAGCGATTATGATTTCTTAAGCTTCCAGCTGGACCTGCGCAGCTATCATCAGGTTGGCGAGGATCAGGTCCTGGCCCTTCAAGCTCTGGCTGAAACCACCGCCGGGGATGTCCCCTTCTACCGGCTGCCGCGCTTAGGGGGAGATTCTCTGTTGCGCGGTTTTTATAACGGCCGGTTCAGGGATATGAACCTGGTGGCCTTTCAAGCCGAGTATCGTTTCCCGGTCTGGAAAAGGCTGGGAGCAGTCGTTTTCGGGGCCATGGGCAGCCTGGCTCAACGCTTCCGGGAAATATCTTTTGATAACTTAAAATACGCGGCCGGCATCGGGCTGCGGTTCAAGATTATACCCAAAGAAAATGCCAACCTGCGGGTGGACCTGGCTTTTGGGCCAGGAACTTACGGAATTTATTTTAAGGCCGGAGAATCATTCTGAACTCCATTTTCCCGCGTTTTTAAGCCTGATCCCGTCCTCCCACAGAGATCCGATAGCCCCGAAACTGATTTCAGGCCCCGGCTTTGGCCGGATGTTCAAATTTTTTCTCCGTCAGCCGGAAGCCGTGAGAAATGCAGTCCGTCGGACAGACCTGTTCGCATTTAAGACATCTCAGGCACTGCGAGCTGTCGGGATTCTTATAAATTTTGATATTAACCGGACAGGCTTTCTGGCAGGCATCGCAGACTATGCATTGCTCCAGGTCCACTGTCATCTTGAAGGCGCTGACCCGGTTAAAAAATCCCAGGATCGTTCCCAGAGGGCAGACTGTCCGGCAAAAAGGCCTCATCGATAAGGCCATCCAGACCAAAAAAATAATCAGCAGCGCAAATTTCCAGACGAACAGGAAACCCAGCTGGGCCCTTATGGCCGGATTCAGGAGGGAAAGCACCATTCCGGCCTCAAGCGTTCCGGCCGGGCAGACCCACTTGCAGAACCAGGGCCAACCCAGTCCTGAAGCATCCACCGCCAGCAGCGGCAGCATTAAGACCAGAAAAACAAGAATGGCATATCTGAGGTAGGTCAGGAAAGCCGGAATCTGAATCTTGGGCAAAGGAAGCTTGTAGATGAGCTCCTGCAGCAAACCGAAAGGACACAGCCAGCCGCAGGGCAAACGGCCGGCCAGAGTTCCCATCAGGCCAAGGCTGCCTATTACATAAAGACCGAGTTTTCTCTGACCGGCCCCCAGGTTGTACCTGAGAGAGTTAAGAGCATTTTGCAAGGCGCCGACAGGACAGGCGCCGACGGCCGCCGGGCAGGAATAACAATTCAGGGCCGGCAGGCACAGGCCCTTGGTGGGAACCTGGCTAACCCTCCCTTTAAGAAGAGAAATAACATCCAGATTGAATCCCAGGGCTGCCGCGACTTGAAATATCTTTCTCCTGGTTTCGGTCTTAATTCGCCCGGTTTTCATAGTAGAGGCTCCTAACCGATGCCGATACATTCAAGACAGACGGTGACTGCCTTCTGCCAGACCACCCGAAATTCCCCGCTCAATAATCCCAGGGTTATCAATATCAACGACAGAAACAGAAAGCCTAAAAACAATAGTCTTCTTTTATTCATTGCCGTCAACTCTTGCCGGTTTCAACCGGAAGCTCGTCCCTGTTGCTCCATTCATTAAAACTTCCGTCATAGAGCTGCACTTTCGGATAATGGAGAAGATACTTGAGAGTTAGATAAGTATGAGAAGCCATCAGACCCTGGCCGCAGGAAACTATAATAGTTTTATCCGGCGTAATACCCATTTCTTTGAGATTTTCGGCTATCATCTTGAGGTCTTTCCAGGTCCCGTCTTCCTTCAGAAAAGAAGCCCAGAAAATGTTAATCGCGCCCGGGATATGACCGTTTCTTTTCCAGTTGCCGCGTTCTCCCGAGTAAAGTTCGGCCGACCTGACGTCCAGCAAGACCGTGTTCTTCGAATCTCTGTTCTTTACCTGTTCCAGTCGTGCTCTGACTGATTCGTCAGTATTGACCTTCTGGCCGTAGCCGGCCCGGCTCAGTCCGGGATAATCGCGGGAGACAGGCCTGTTTTCGTTCTTCCAGCGGTTAAAACCCCCGTCAAGAATTGCCCAGCCCGGATGTCTGATGTAATCGAGGGCCCAGGCCAGGTAGGTAGCCCGATAATTATTGATCTCAGTATATATAATGATGGTTGTTTTGTGGTTTATTCCCATCTCTTCCAGCAATCGAACCAGGACTTCAACCGGAATGAGACGACCCGGGACTCCGTTCTGAGGCCAGCGCAAGGCGGTCTCGTCCAGGTAAATAGCCCCCGGTATATGCCCCGACCAGTAATCCCTGATGTCAGCCCTCATGTCTATGACCCTGAGCCCGGGCAGATTAAGGTTGGCTTGGAGCCAGTCTCCCGTCACTAATCGCCGCTCAGGGGTCTGAGCCTGAAGTCCAACCAAAAGGACCAGGCCCAGCATGAGCAACAATAACCCCCGCCTGAAGTTTCCTGAGGTTCTTTTCATTTTTGGCCTTTCCTGTTCTCCGAATTATTTTCTATTCAGGCCTTCCCTGTCCTGTCAATCATTCTTAATCCAGGGAAAGCAGGTTATCCTCAGCCTGGCGCAACCCATCGGAACCAACCTGATTCTGGTCTCGGGTTGGCTGGACACGACCGGACTGGCCGGAACCTTACCGACCAGGCGGCCCTCTTCTTTCCAGTCGGGCAGCCTTCTGGCCCTGGCTTCAAGAATCAGCGGAGCCGAATTAAGGGAAAAAGGCTGGTAATCTATTGGCCTCTTCTCGATTAGTTTAATGTCTGCGGCCGGAGACCCGGGATTTAGCAGCAGGGCATAATTCCAGGCTGAGGCCGGTAGAACTTCCCAGGCCGGCCAGTCGTCGGTGCCCCCGGCCCTTTTCCATTCTTCATTTATTTCCAGAGAGTACCAGAGAGGCCCCCGCCGGATCGAAGCCGCCCGGCCCAGGCCGGGCCAGAACTCGACCCTGATCGGCTCATCCAGTTCCAGTAAAATTCGGTCGCCGTACCTCCAGTCTCGTTCGATGACCGCAAATTCTCCGGCTGCCCGGATTTCCCGGGGGTGGCTGCCGTTAACGGTAATGATAGCCTTCTCCGCCCAGCCTGGAATTCTCAAGTAAAGCGGAAAAGAAACCGGCCGGTCGACATAAACTGTCAGCTCAATCCGGCCGCCAAAGGGATATTCGGTATCCTGGATAATTCTGACCGAATTTCCCTGGCCGCCGGCCTTAAAGTTCACGGCCGAGGGACCATAAAAAATTGCCGCCACTCCCTGGTCGGAAGTGGCCAGCCAGAGATGTTCGATATAATAGGGCCAGCCAAAGGCCACGTTATGCTGGCAGCAGCGATACTTCCAGGGATCAAACGAAAGCAGCTGGCCGGAGTTCTGGAAGTCATGCTCACCGGAACTGTCGCAGGAAATCAGATTGGCGGCGGTCAGATAATGCAAAGCTTTCAGGTCGGGAATCAAGGCCGCCGGCAGGGAATTAACCGCGATCTCTTCAGCCCGGTCGGCGTAGATTACCTGCCCGGTTATCTTGAGCAGTGATTCAAAACTGTTCATGAATTCCACCATGGTGCAGGTTTCCGCGCCCTGTCGGGGATCGTTGTAGCCCGGCCTGATATTTTCATCGGCCGCGAACATGCCGCCCGGCTGCTGTCCGTAGGCTTCTCTGAGCTGTTTATAATTTTTTTCCACAGCTTCCAGCAGCCGCCGGTCTCCCGTCTGCTGAAAATAAATCCCTGGATATCTCAGGCCCATGGCAATATTGACCCCGTGATAGAAGGAACTCTCTTCCCAGTTGCGGTCGCGCTCGGGAGTAAGCAGCGGGGAGGCCCAGTCGGCTGTACGTCGGTATACCCTGTGTCCGAGGTCCAGAAGCCATTTTTCTCCGGTCCGATTATACAGCCAGTAGACACTTTCCAGGTTTTCTCCGCCCCGGAGCTTCTGCCAGCTTCCGGGCAAAAGCTTTTCCTCCGGCAGATTAAACTGGTAGCGAAAATAGGCCAGCATGAAATCGAGCACTCTCCTGTCCCCGCTGAATTCATAGTAACTCTGGAGACAGGCCAGGGCCACCATATTGGGCCAGAGGTCGTTATTCTCTTTATTTTCCGCCGGACCGAAGTAACCATCAGGCTGCTGACTGTTCAATATGGCTTCCACCCATTTCCGGGCGGTAGCAATCATTTCCCGGTCTCGGAGAAGGTAGGCCAGATTTCCGTAACCTTTAAGCCAGTATGGCATTTCTTCCCAGCCGCGCCCCTTGAGGGTAAGCCAGCCTGAATCAGACTGCAAGAACCGGGATATTTCGGGCAAGCGTCCGGTCAGGCCTGTGGCCATCAGCCGCAGCTGACTCAGAAGCCAGCCCCTGGCTTCTATCTGGCCAAAGGGTAGTTTCAGCAGAGGATTGGCCAGCAGGGGCGGCCTGGAGCCCTGGTAATGAGCGCTAATGCTGTCCAGCGGTGGTGTCTTGGCAATCCTGATTTCGCTCACGGTCTGCCCTCCAGAAATATTTGATAAAGACAAAAGAACCGGAACCAAGAGTAAAAGCCAGAATCTCCTGCTCATCGCTTACTCCTGCTTAACATTTAACCACAATTGAGTCATCTTTCCTATTGTCGCCGGGGACTTCGGTCAAGCTGGCCGGATTCGGATTTTTATAACTTAAATCTGAACTTCGTATATTTTTTTCATTTTTCCTAAGCGCAGGTCGGGATTAAAGACCCAGGCATAGAGGTTAACGCTCCGGAAATAGGGAAAAAATCTGCTGCTGACAAGACAGGCCTGGGAATAATAACCTTTGTTCCATTCAATTACCCCTACCACTCCCCGCCCGGCCAGATAATTAAGGAACGAATTGATTACCTCTCTTTTTTCCTTTGAATTCAACCGTTCCAGGTGGAGGTGGTTGAGCCAGGCCCAGCGTTCAACACTTTTCCCGAGATGTTCATGTTCCAAATAATTGATCAGCCCGGCCAGCCGTCCTTCTTTTTTTATGGCCAGGGTCGAAGAGACGCCCGGGTATATTATTTCTTTTTTCAATTCTTCGGGACTGGTCCAGAACCTGGCCAGACCAGCCCGGCCGCGGTAAGAATTGAGCAGGTCGACGGCTTCCGGCAGGTCAGTCAGGCTGAATTCCTCAAGGCTCAGGCCCTCAGGCAGGCGAGGAACGGGAACCTTATGAGCGCCCCAGATTCTTATGGCCCTTTCCTCCCAGCTCTTGAGGTTTTCTGAATAACTGACCCTTTTCAGGTCCAGGACCCGCCCCAGGACATACATCTTTTTGAGGTATTGCAGGGGTTGCCCCTCTTTTTTGAATTTTTCTATCAACTGTGAAGAACGATGACCGGATTCAAGATAAAGCAGAGCAAAATCATAGCGGGTAATCTCCTGGTTGATTCTGACCGCCTCCCTGATCAGGGCTTGAGCCAGGCCCTTCCTGGCCAGCTCCCGTCGGCTGACCAGGAGACAGCTGAGGATGGCCCGATAGTGCTGACCGCGGTAATAAAAAGTGCGAGGAATGTTCCCCAGAAAAGCCAGAATTTCCCCGTTCTTATAGGCGGCCATAAAATGTCGGGGGTCAGAGGCCAGCCCCATCAGATAGCGGACAAAGGCCGGTCGGTAGAGATTGGGAAAGGATGAAATTCCGTACTCGTCCCGCCAGGCGTGGTGGGCCATTTTTTCCAGGGCCTCCAGGTCTCCGCGAAAAGGTTCGATGGTGACGCCATTCAGGTCGGTTAACTCGGCCATCCGGCCTCCCTTAAATTAAATTCGAGTTAAAATCTAATAATATCAGAAAATGTCCGGCCTCTGTCCGGTAATTAAAAGCAAAAATTCTAAAGCCGGTTAAATTATAATAAATTCCTTGACCGGCCTGAACTTATTTTTTACCCGAGACCTGTTTTCAAGGCCGAGGCGGAAAGCAAAAATTCTGTCTCCAGTATTTTTTTCCTAAAATCTGTTGTGCTATAATGCCTGTCTTAAATTTCGGTGACCTGAAGGATCCTGGTTCCGGTCATTCTTGATTAAAGGAGTCTCCTTTGATCGACAACCGCCTTTATAAACATCCTATTCTGCCGGTTGAGGACAGGCCTCTATTCAGTTTTTATTTTCGCGGTCGGGAGCTCAAGGCTCGGCCCGGCGAAACCATCGCCTCCGCCCTGTTCGCCAACGGCATCAGAATTTTCAGCTACCACCACAAGGATGGAGCGCCGCAGGGGATTTTCTGCGCCAACGGCCAATGCGCGCAATGCCTGGTTCTGGCCGACGGCTTTCCGGTGAAATCCTGTATGGAATTGATTAAACCCGGAATGAAGATCGAGCCGGTGGTGGGTTGGCCCGAGCTTCCTCCGGTCGACCCGGAAGCGACTGTCGACTTTAATCCGGTGGAAGAAATTGAAGTCTCGGTGCTGATTATCGGCGGAGGTCCGGCCGGTCTATCGGCCGCCATCGAACTCGGGCAGCGGGGTGTGGACTGCCTGCTGGTGGACGATAAACACCGTCTGGGAGGAAAACTGGTGCTTCAGACTCACCGTTTCTTCGGCTCGGTGGAGGCGGTCTATGCCGGCACCAGGGGTATTGATATCGCTACCAGGCTGGAAAACGAACTGCGCCAGTACCCCGGAGTGGCAATCTGGCTGCAGAGCACGGCTCTGGCGGTTTTCAGCGATAAGAAAGTCGGGATACTCAAAGAAAACAGGAAATACGCTCTGGTCAAGCCGAAGATTTTGCTGGTGGCGGCCGGAGCCCGCGAAAAATCATTGGCTTTCCCGGGAAATGACCTGCCCGGAGTTTATGGGGCAGGAGCTTTCCAGACGCTGGTCAATCGCGACCTGGTCAAACCCACCGAAAAATTGTTTATCGTCGGCGGCGGTAATGTCGGATTGATCGCCGGATACCATGCTCTTCAGGCCGGCATCAAGGTGGTCGGACTGGTGGAGGTGATGCCCGAAGTCGGCGGCTATAAAGTTCACAAAGATAAACTGGCCAGGCTGGGAGTGCCCATTCTTACCTCCCATACCATACTGAGCGCCAACGGAAAGGATAACGTGGAATCGGTGACCATAGCCAGGGTGGATGAAAGATTCCGTCCTGTCCCGGGCAGCGAAAGAACCCTCAGCTGCGATACAGTCCTGATAGCAGTCGGGCTTGACCCGGTCAACGAATTTTATCTTAAAGCCAGAGAATTTGGACTTCCGGTTTATGCGGCCGGAGATGCCGAGGAAATAGCCGAGGCTTCGGCGGCCATCTTTTCCGGCAAGATTCGCGGGCTGGAGATTGCCCGGGAGCTGGGGGCCGCTCAGGCTGAAGTTCCGGAAGACTGGTACCGGACGGCCGATATCCTGAAATCCAGGCCGGGCCTGACTTATCCCGAATGTTATCCGGAAAAGGAAGAAGGGGTGTTTCCGGTAATTCACTGTCTTCAGGAGATCCCCTGCGACCCTTGCTCGGCCGTCTGCCCGAGGAAATTGATTGAGGTCGACCGCAGCGATGTCCGCAAGCTGCCCGTATATTATGAAGAAAAAGAAGGCAAGGGCTGCAGCGGCTGCGAGCGGTGTGTGGTTTTCTGTCCGGGTCTGGCCATAACTCTGGTTGATTACCGCCGCAATCCGGAATTTCCCGAAGTCACCATTCCCTTTGAATTCTTAAAAGAAATCATCAATCCTGGGGACGAGGTTTCAGTGGTTGATATTTCCGGGCAGGAATTGGCAAGGAGCAGGGTGACTTCGGTTAAATCCATCAAGGGCAACGACCGGACGATTCTGGTCAAGGTTCAGGTGCCCGGAGCAGTGGCCAAAAAGGTCAGCGGACTCAGGCTGCAACCGGAAATTACCGAAACTGAAGGAAAATATCTGGAAAGAATTCCTGACGAAGCCATAATCTGTCGTTGCGAAAGAGTCACGGCCGGAGAAATCCGGAAATTGATCAGAGAAGGCATCAGAGATATAAACGAAATCAAGACCATAACCAGAGCCGGCATGGGGCCCTGCGGGGCCAAGACCTGCACTCCGCTGGTTCATCGCCTGTTCCGCGAGGAGGGCGTTCCTGAAAGCGAAATCGTCGACCAGCCCAAACGTCCGCTGTTCATAGAAGTGCCGCTGGGATTGTTTGCCGGTCTGGAAAAAGGAAAGGAGCCCGGGAATGAGCCCCGCTGAATACGATGTCATAATAATCGGAGCCGGCAGCGTCGGCACTCCGACTGCCCTGTTTCTGGCCCGGAAGGGATTCAGAGTGCTGGTGCTCGACCGCAATCCCAGTCCCGGGCAGAGTTCCAACAAAAGAGCGATCGGCGGCTTGAGAGCTACCCACTCCGACCCGGCCAAGATTAAGCTGGGCTTGCGCAGTCTCAAGATATTTTCCACCTGGAAAGAAACTTACGGCGACGAAATTGAATGGCATCAGGGCGGTTATTGCTTTGTCGCTTACCGGGAAGAAGAAGAAAAGACGCTGAAGGAAGTCTTGCCCCTTCAAAAAAGACACGGACTGAAGATTGACTGGCTGGAAGCTGAGGAACTGAGAAAATTGCTTCCCGACCTTAATCCCCGCGGCCTGAGAGGCGGAACTTTTTCTCCCGAAGACGGACATGCCTCTCCCCTGCTGGCGGTTGAGGCTTTCTACCGCCGGGCCCGACAGGCCGGGGCTCAATTCCGATTCAGAGAAAATGTAAAAAATCTGGTGATTGAAAACGGGCAGGTCAAAGGAGTTGTCACCGATATCGGCAGCTATCAGGCCGGAGTGGTCATAAATGCGGCCGGAGCCTGGGCGGCGGAAGTGGCCGGACTGGCCGGAATGAAAATTCCTGTAACTCCTGATTCTCATGAGGCGGCGGTTACCGAACCGGTCCAGAGATTTTTTGAACCCATGGTGGTCGACATCCGACCGGTCAAAGGCTCAGCCAATTATTATTTCTACCAGCATGCCACCGGCCAGATCATTTTCTGCATCACTCCCAGCCCCAGCATCTGGGGTTTTGACGAGAGAGAGACCAGCGACTTTCTGCCGATGGTTTCTCGAAGGATGATTGAACTGATGCCCAGGCTTCAGAATATTCGGGTCAGAAGAACCTGGCGAGGGCTTTACCCCATGACGCCGGACGGCTTTCCCATCGTCGGCTGGTCAAAGGAAATTCAGGGCTTTTTGCTGGCGGTGGGCATGTGCGGACAGGGCTTCATGCTTGGCCCGGGAGTGGCTGAGCTCCTGACCAGACTGGTTTCCGGCCAGCCCGGACCCGACGACGAAGAAATCCTGTCTTACCTTTCGCCATACAGAAATTTCGTCAGCGAAGAAAAGCTTAAATAGCTCGCGGCCGGTTAACCGTCTATCTCAGAATTAACTGTCGGCCCTCGGCTGCCACCACCCGGAGCGGGTAGTCAAACAGCGTTCCCAGCAATTCTGCCCTGAAGATTTCCGCAGTGGGCCCGGCGGCCAGAATCCGCCCTCTCTGGATCATGACCAGAAAATCCGCCAGCCGAGGTATCAAGTCGATGCTGTGAACCGAAGTAATTATCGTCTTGGCCCTGTCTTCAGCCAGTTTTTTCAGCAAACTGATTATTTCCATCTCGTGCTTGAGGTCGAGAAAGGTGGTCGGCTCATCCAGGAGAATTACCTTTGAATCCTGAGCCAGGGCCCTGGCTATTAACACTATTCTTCTTTCTCCGCTGCTGAGCTCCTGACATTTGCGTCGGGCCAGTTTCTCCAGGCCCAGGTAAGAAATAACCTCTTCTGTTTTTTCATAGTCTGCCCGGGCCGGGGGCGAGAAAACGTTAAGATAACCGCTCCGCCCCATAAGAATAAAGTCGAAGACCCTGAAATTTAGGCTGGCGCTGTGTTCCTGGGGAACGTAACTGACCAGTCTGGCCCTTTCCGGCCCCCTGAGCCCGGCCAGCGCCCGGCCGTCGATGAAAATCGCGCCCGCAACCGGCCTGACCAGCCCGGCCAGCACCCGGAGCAAGGTTGATTTGCCGGCCCCGTTGGGTCCGACCAGAACTGAGACCCGGTTGGGCGAAAAGGTCAGGTTTTCCACGCGCAGCTCGAAGTCTTCATACCTGACCTGAAGCTGTTCCACCCGGATCTGCATTTTTAACTCCAGCTGGCCCTGGCCTTTTTGATTAAAAATAGAAAGAAGGGAATTCCGACCAGGCTGGTCAGAATGCCAACCGGGAATTCGAACGGAGACAGGACTCTGATCAGGTCGTCGGCCAGCAGCATCAGACTGGCTCCCAGACCGGCCGAGACCGGCAGAACCAGACGGTTGTCCGCTCCGACCAGCCCTCTGACGGCGTGAGGCACGATGAGTCCAATCCAGCCTATTATGCCGGCAATGGAAACGACGGCCGAGGTAATCAGGGTGGCCAGACAGATTATTAAAGTTCTTTCTCTCTTAACGGCCAGCCCCAGAGACCTGGCTTCATCATCGCTCAGGCTCAGGGCGTTTATCCGCCAGCCCATTTTCATCAGTAAAGTCAGCCCGAGCAGAATCAAAGGGCCTGACCACAGCAGGTCGGCCCAGGTAGCCTGAGAAAAGCTGCCCAGCAGCCAGAAAAACAGGGCCTGGAGAGCATAGGGACTGGCCACAAATTCCAGGGCTGACAGCAGGGCCTGGAAGAGCGCGGAAACGATTATTCCGGTGAGCAGGACGGCCACCAGGGTGTTCCTGGCCCCTTCTGAAATAATCAGCACCAGGACCACGGCCAGCAGACCGAAGGCAAAGGCCAGCACCTGGGGCGGAAAGTTCCTGCTTAGAAGAATCAGCGAGGCTGCGGCTCCAAAACCGGCTCCGAAGGAGACGCCCAGGACGTATTCGTTAACCAGCGGATTTCTAAAAAGAGATTGAAGCGAGGCTCCCGAAACCGAAAAAGCGGCCCCGGCCAGAAGGGCCAGAAGCACCCGGGGCAGCCGGATATTCAGGACAATATTGGCCGCCGGGCTGGATAACAGAACCTGATTGGCCCCTGATATTCTGGCCGCCAGAATTTCCAGCGCTTCCCGCAGAGACACTCTTAAGGTCCCGAGACTTAAAGAGATTAACAGCAGGAGCAGCGGAAGCAAGAAGGATAGGATGAGAATGGTTCTTTTTTTATTTATTTTATTTTTTCTTATCGAACCAGTCATAAGCTTTTATTTTAGCACACAGTTCCCGGAACAGCCCCGCCCGGCAGTAAAAAAAAGAGAATATTTCATCGCCGGCCTGTAACATGGTCCGGCTGTCCGGCGGCCCGCCCGCCAGCAGGTCGGCCAGATAAAGACATTCTACCAGCACCAGGGCCGGGTCCCACCAGTACCAGAAACCGAAGGTGTAATATACCCTTTTTTCTTGAACCGCCCTTATGGTCCGCAGCCTCGGGTCCGACAATATCGTTTCCACGGTCACTGTCCTTTCTTCCGGAAGATAATTGCCGTGGATAAGGATTATCTCGGGGTCGAGCGACATCAGGGTTTCCAGGTTGAGCACCGCGGTGTCCGACCCCTGATAAATACTCCGGAAACGACCGGCCAGGTTTCGTCCCCCGGCCAGGTCAACCGGCTCATAATAAACTGGCGACCGCAGCAGCGAACCCCAGAAACAGAGGTAAACCCCGGGTCTTTTCTCTGGCTGAATATGAGATGTTTTTATCTTGATTTCAGCCAGCCGGGAACGCAGGTAACCGATCAGGAGCCGGCCTCTTTTTTCGCTGCCGGTAATTCTGGCCATGGTCTCAATTTCAGCCAGCAGGTCATCAATCTTCCCGGCCGCGCTGAGACTGACCACCGGGCAGTTTAATTTACGGCTGAGGTTTCTGGAGAGCATAAGTTCCGAGGGAGATACCAGCACCAGGTCCGGTTTCAGTTCAAGTATTTTTTCAACCTTGGCATCCTCGCCGGTAATCGACACCACCGGTAGATTAACCACTCCCGGGAAAATGATCGGCAGCAGATGGTCATAACGGGAGGGAAAGCGGTCAACGGCCACCACCTTTTCCTGCTGCTCCAGGGCCACCAGTATTCTGAGCAATTCCGGCTGCAGGCAGACTATTCTCTCCACTCTGGCCGGGATCTTCACCTGCCGGCCCAGACTGTCTTTAATGGTAATCCGGGTCGAGTCCGAACCTTTAGCCTCGACTATGGCGGCCAGGAGGAAAAACAGAAGCCCAAAAATCTTTTTCAAGTATGTCATCCGGATTCTTCAATACTATGGTTTTTTATCTATGAATTATGCTCTCACTTCGGCTTATCTTCCAGAGCGGCCAGCAATTTTTCTACCGCCGGAATTATGGCCAGCTGGCATTCGGCCCGTGGTTTTTTAATCTCCTCCAGCCGATTCTTTTGCTTCTCCAGCCATCCTGGTCCGGGCCTGGTTTTCGAGGCCAGGTGGGAAAGAGATTTGGAGCCTATGGAAGCCAGCTCCTTCAGGTTATCGGCCAGAGGGCCGACTTCTTTTAAAACCGGAATCCGGCCACTTAGAGACGAAACCGGAAGAGAAGCCGCCGCCAGCTCATCAAAGGCAGTCTTCAGTTTTTTCCCGTCCTCGGAATTCCGTCCGGAAACATAGGCCTCGGCCAGCTTGTTTATCTCTCTGGCCTCAAGCGATTCCGGGAAACAGCTATCCACAAACCTGGTCAGGGGAGCAAGAGAAGTATATTTTCTCCCCTGACTGTGGCGAGCATATCCCTTGACCGGCTCGGCTATCCTGACCAGAGTTTTGAGAGCGGCCATTTCGGCCGGGTTGACGGGACTGCCCCCCACCAACCGTCTCAACATCAGGTCCTGATTCCTCAGGTGCTGAACTCCGTTTTCTTCCAGCTGAACGCTGATAACGGAAAGTCGGCGGTACATATCATTCACCTCTCTGACCTCCTGAGGAGACCAGAGTCTTTCGGCAATGGCTGCGGTCCGCGGCCAGATTCTGGAATCGACGGTTTCCGGCGAAACCAGCTCGGCCCACATGGTGGCTTCTCCGCCCAGAATAAGTTTCTTCTCGGCCTCGGTCAGCCGGGAATCGGACGGGATGGGGTCGTTGAGATAATGTCTCTCGGCGGTTTCGCAGAGGTCGATATAATACCCGTTGGACAGAAGGCCCTGATATCCCCTTCTGGCCCCGTCAATCAGGGCCTGGGTGCCACGCCAGGATTGAATGACGATGTCCTTCGGAAGTCCGGGCTGATAAATTTCGTCCCAGCCGACCATTTTCTTATTATACTTGGTCAGGATCTTGAGGATTTCCTTATTAAAATAGGCCTGAAGGGCATGATTATCGGCCAGGTCATGTTTTTGCATAAAAGCCTGAATCCGGGGGTTTTCCTTCCAGTGAACGGCCTCGACTTCATCTCCTCCTATGTGCAGGTACGGGTCTGGAAAGAGAGAGGACATCTCTCTGAAGAACCTGTCAAAAAATTTATAGGTCCCGGGATGGGCGGGATTGAATACCGGGTGAAACACTCCGAAACCCCGCTCGAGGCGATATGGCCCGGGGGCGCTGGCATATTCCGGATAGCCGACAAACCAGCTGGTTGAATGACCGGGAATATCGAATTCAGGCATCACCCGGATCCCGAGGTCGGAAGCAAACTGAATGATTTCGCGGATTTGTTCCTGGGTATAATACAGCCCGTCCGAACCCAGCAGATGAAGCTTGGGGAAGGTCCGGCTTTCAACCCGAAAGCCTTGATCCTCGCTCAGATGCCAGTGGAGGACATTGAGCTTGACTGCGGCCATGGCCAGCAGGTTTCTTTTGATAACTTCCAGGGGCATAAAATGCCGGCAGGAATCAATAAGCAGGCCTCTCCAGGTAAACCGCGGACGGTCTTCAATCCGGCCGCAGGGAAAATAATATCCACGGTCATCGGACGACAGCAACTGGAGGAGCGTTTCCAGGCCCCTCAGAATTCCCAGGTCGGTCGGAGCCCGAAGCTCGATTCTGTCGCCGGTGATTTCAAGAATATAGGATTCGTCTTCGTTGGGCAGCAGACGGCCGATTTTTTCATATCTATAAGATAGACTTCTCTTCGGGTCGGGGGCCTGGTCGGCCAGAAAGTCCTGCTCCAGAAACAGGCCTGTCCGGCCGCTCAGTCTGAACATGAACCTGGCTACGGCCTTAAACACCCGGCCTCCCGGTTGCTCCTGCCCGCCGGCGGAAAATTTTTCATCGATTCTAAATTTGTCCTGAGTTAGCTCGACACTGGCCGGGAAGGGCATCAAAGCCGGAACGGAGGAGTCAGCCTCGGAGGGGCTGTTAATCATGGCTTCTCCGACCAGAGGCAGCAATAAGACCTGGGCCAGAATGATCATCGCTAACCAGGCCGGCTTTAAGTATTTTGTCTTGAAAAAGAAGGACATGTTGTTTCTCCTGCAATATCTATTTTGCCGCCGGGGCAAATAAGCCCTTCGGCGGCGGGAGCTTAATCAGCCCCCGCCGCCGGATTTTGGACCGGCACGGTTATCGAATTATTGTTTATAAAGCGGGTCCGGATTGACTTTGACCTTCCGGCTCATAACCTCCTGGCCGTCGACTAACAGGCAGGCTTTATAAAGACCGGGCTCAACCAGTCTGGCCCCCATGCGGCCGAAACCGAACTGACCCTGGGCCTGGGTGCTCCTGCGGTTAAAGCCCCAGAAGACTTTTTGCAAACCCGGAGAGACAGAGCCGTTAATCTCCTGCACCACCTCACCCTCAAAATCCTTTATAACCAGAGTCAGCCTGGAAGCTTTATTTTTGAGGTAATAATAAATGTTGACCCCGACCGGGGGGTTGGGCGAGCTGGCAAATTCTCCGTAAGACTGCCCCCTGCGGTCTAGCATCTGCCACAGAATGCCCTCCTGAATTTCAAACAGGTAGGCATTCTTATTCAGATTTTCCTCTTTGAACTCCTTGAAAGGATAAATATCTGTCACATAAATCCCCCGGCCGTAGGTGGCAATTACCATTTCCCGGTCTCGCTTTTGAATGGCCAGGTCATTAATGACCACATCCGGCACCTGAGGCCCGGTCATTCTCATCCAGTTTTTACCCCGGTTGAAAGTGACATAGAGCCCATAATCGGTAGCCAGGTATAGGACTTCGGGATTACTCGGGTCTTCCTCAATATCGTTAGCCGGGCAGTTCATTCCGCCCGATATATCTTCCCAGGTCTTTCCAAGGTCTCTGGTCACATAGACATATGTCTTATCTTCATTATGGGTGCGGTAGCCAGAATAGACAACATAACAGGTCTCGGCTTCGTGCTGGCTGGGTTGAACTCGCATCACCCAGCGGTCATAAGGAATGAGAGCCCCTTTCTGGCCCGGTTTGGCCTTGCCCCTGGAATCGTAAAAATTGGCCGTAATGTTGGTCCAGGTCTGGCCGTAATTGGTGCTTAACTGTAGATTGCCGTCGTCGGTTCCGGCCCAGTACAGACCCGGCTTTTTGGGCGATTCGGCAAAGGTGTAGATGGTGGCGTACTGCAGATTGGTCTTTTTGGAGAGGTCGATCCGGGTCTTGTCCTGTTTGCTCAGGTCAGGAGAAATCGTCTCCCAGGATCCCGGATCACCGTGTCGCAGCGAACGGTGGACAAACTGAGAGCAAACAAAGACAATTCCAGGGTTGTGTGGAGACAGGTAAATGGGCGCGTCCCACTGGTAGCGCTGGGCCGGAGCCCCGGCCGCTTCTTCTTCAGGGGTGTTGCGCCGGGCCAGCGAGATGCTTTCTCCGGTTTTGAAATTCATCCGCCGGGAAGCTCCGAACTGGCTTTCCCAGTAAATATATTCGGGGTTCCACCAGTCGCGCACCACATAAAAACCGTCGCCCGAAGGCAGATATAACCAGTCTGACGGGTAGACGCCGTTGGGGTTGCGGTTGCGGGATGGACCGAACCAGCAGCCGTTATCCTGAGTCCCGCCCATAACGTTATAAGGCAGTTCGTTGTCAACCGAAACATCATAGAATTGCTGGGCCGGGATGGTTTCTTTCTGGGACCAGTGCTGGCCGCCGTCCCAGGTCTCGCTGACTCCACCGTCATTGGCGTTCAGGATATGCCGGGAATTGAGCGGGTCTATCCAGACTGCCCGGGAGTCCACATGGCATTTCTTGTTGGCCTCCCAGTTGGCAAACTGGAAGGTCCGGCCGGCATCGCGGGAAATGACGGTTCTGGTTTCAGGGGCGATCAGCACCCGGTCATCGTTGGGGTCAACGGTCAGCCGTCCGTAATAGCCGGCTTCGACCTGGTTTACGATTTCACTGCCGCCGCTCATCTTATACTCGGTCATGCGCTTCCAGGTCTCTCCCTGATCCTCAGAACGATAGATCACGCCTGCTTTTTTAACCGGCTCCAGCGGCAGCAGGGCTTCAGCATAAATCATATCCAGCAGACAGCGGTTAAGAGTCTGGTAGCGTCCTCTGGCCTGGTCATAGTCTCTGGACAGAGCCTCTCCGTCCTTCAAAAGGTCGAGAATCTCTTTTCTGTCCTTGTAAACAGTCCTGGCTTTTCCCAGAAGTCCGGAGGGATTTAACTTGAGTTTGACCAGCAGGTTCGGGTCTGTGGCCAGGGCTGACAGGTTATCCAGAAGATAGGCTTCATCCTTAATATATTTATCATCAAAGGTCAGACTATCCTTGAAGTCCTGTTTAATGGCTGTCCGGCTACGGTCTTTTATGGTAAAGGAAGCCGGGTCAAAGCCGGGAGCGTCTGCCAGCAGAGCGGTCAGCACCAGGCGGTTTAGCCGGAGCAGGTCTTTCTCGCCGGCTTCAGCTTTTTTAAGAATTTTTTCGGTTTCCTCGACCGCGGGTAAAGCAACCTCGTCCCTGGCGTAAGCTTTCCTGGCCACGGCCAGTAAACCCTTCCAGTCAACCGCTGTTTTCTTCAAGAAATCAGGGTCGCGGACGAGGCCATTGAGCTTATTAACCAGGTCTTCAACCTTTTCCGCTTTCAGATGCTCAAATTTAGCGTATTTCAGGAACTCCGGCTTTATCTTGAATGTCTTGAATTTGTTAAAATAATAGCCGTCCCTGAACAGGGCTCTCTGGTTATAGACAGCCGCTCCTTCCCTCTCGCTCAGACCCAGGTTGACTTCTTCGTCCAGACGCACATATATGATGTTGGGGTTCTTAGGGTAAATGGCCAGTCCATTGCGACCGGTCTTCATCTGACCCAGGTCGGGCAGTCCGGCCGTGAGCTTCTTCCAGCTCTGACCGCCGTCGGTTGTTTTCCAGAGGTAATTGCCGGTCTGTCTGTCCAGAAATGTCCAGGTCCGGCGGTATATCTTGTAGCCGGCGGCGATGACCACCTCTGAGTTGCCGGGGTCGATGACGAAATCTCCGACCACGCGGTCTTTGAGGTCCAGAACCTTTTTCCAGGTCCGGCCGCCGTCGGTCGATTTATAGAGGCCTCGTTCACAGTCCTGGTCGGTATCGTCATAAAGCTTGCCCTCGGCAGCGACATAGACGATATCCGGATTTTTTGAATCGACTTCGATCTTGTTTATAAAATAGCTCTTTTCAAGACCGATATGACTCCAGGTCTTTCCGGCATCGGTTGATTTCCAGACCCCGTTGCCGTGGTAGGCAGCCCGGCTGTGGATCGGCTCCCCCGTCCCCAGATAGAGAATATTCGGGTTGGAAGGGGCGATGGCCAGGTAACCCAGGCTCTGATTGCCGTATTTTTCAAAAATCGGCTCAAAATGTATCCCGCCGTCAACAGTTTTCCAGACGCCGCCCGAGGCCGTCAGCACATAATAGGTCTGACTCTGACCTGGGGGAACAGCAAAGTTAGTTATGCGGCCGGAAAACGGCCAGGGACCGATGTGACGCCAGGTGAAAAGTTCCAGGTCCCTGGCGGTCAGAGGGATTTTATCAGAAAAGACGGTCGGTTTTTGAGCCTCGTCTTTCTGACCTCCGCCGCTTAGAACCAGAGGAAACAGAAAAATAATAAAAAGCCAGAAAAACAGACCGGACCTGTTTCCAAAAGACTTAAGTTTGCTGATCATAATGCCTCCTGGATAGATTTATTTTCGTTATTTTCATAAGATGTTCACGCCGCCGACCGGAAAATTTTTCCAGGGCATACCTGACGGTAACCCGCGGCAGTTGTCTTCCGTAAGTCAATAAGAACTTTTCCAGACGCCCGGGGTCGCTTTTCCCGGCCTCCCGCAACAACCAGCCGGCGGCCTTGGGCACCAGATCCCCGGAGATATCTTTACCGAGCGTTGACCTCACCGTCCTGAATACTAAAGACAGATTCTTTTTGTTTCGAGCTAATTTGACCAGTGACACCAGAGCCGCCCTTCTCAGGTAGGGACTGTCATCCAGAGCCCAGGAACTTATAATTTTCAGCTGGCCGGGATTTCTCAGGAAATAGGGCCCGAGCACCTCCAGCGAAAGAGTATCGATCAGGGCCCAGTTGTCCAGATAGCCTTTCTTCAACCAGGATTTGATTCTCTCAAGATGAGGGCGGCTTAACCCGGACTGGAAAGAACTGAGAATTAGCAGACCGCAGGTCCTGGCCTCAAGCTCCCGACGATTAAACAGAGCTTCAACCAGTTCCAGCGCCTGCCCGGCCGACCATTCGGCCTCAACCCTTCTGAAAGTCTCTTTGCTGAGGGTCCGGAGGTCAGCCGCCCTGACGCCAAAACAGTCAATTTTCTCCGGGAAAAAACGCTGGGCGGTTCGAGCCGTCTCCGGGTCGGCCAGTCCCTGCAGCCGACCGATAATCTGCTGCTGGATTATCTGCACTTGGTTCCGGTTATCTTTAACGACCAACATGAAAATTCAGACTTTTCCATTTTATAGATTTGTTCTGGCCCTGGCAATAAAAAATTTAGACCGGTGTGGCCCGACCCGCCCGGTCTTATTCTTTCCTTGAATCTGCCGGCCGGCTTACTGCTCGGATTTTTTACGCCCCAGAGTAGTAATCCCCAGCGGGACATAGAGCGGACAGAAACCAAACAGACTGGTGGCCAGAAAAACAACGGCTACAACCGCCAGAATATAGCCGACCGTTCCCTTAACCACTCCAGCCAGAACCAGGACAGCCATGATGACCGCCAGAATGGTTCTTATTGTCCTGTCTACAGCCCCCATGTTTTTTTTCATTCTGCCCTCCTCGTATTATTGGATTTAATTAATATCATAATGAAAATTTAATTTTATTGCCAACGTCGTCAAAAGATGAGAAAATTAATTTATTAAGAACACCGGCCGGGTGAAAAGCCATGGAAAAGATAAAAGTGCTTTTTGTCTGTGATGACAACAGCCTCAGAAGCCCTATGGCTGAAGCCTGGCTCAACCATCTGGGCAGGGGAGATTTTCTGGCCAGAAGCGCTGGCTTCGAGCCGGGCCTCCTCAACCCCCTGGCCGTGGCCGTGATGCAGGAAGTCGGTCTGGATATTTCAGGACACACAACCCGGAGTGTTTTTGAGCTGTATACCGCCGGCCAGCTTTTTTCCTATGTCATCACTCTTTGCGACCCGGAAGCCGCCGAGCGCTGCCCCATTTTCCCCGGGGTAACCCGGGTGGCCAACTGGCCTTTTCCAGACCCGACCCGGGAACAACTTACCGAAGCGGAAAAGCTTCAGAAGATCAGAGAGGTCCGTGACCGAATACGGGAGCGGATAGAAAAATTCATCCAGATGACCAGGCCCGATTCTCAGGCTTGAGGCCTGTCCCGGCCCAGCAGATCACGCCGCGCGGCTTCCATCAGCAGGAAGAAGGCCTGACCTTCGGTGGCCACTCCGGCCGACTGAAAAAGCGGCGAGCCGCAGACATCATTAACATAGCCGAAAGAATCCACTTTTTTATGAACCGCCTGTCTCATCTCTTCAGCTTTTCTCAGATACCAGCGGTCAAGCCAGCCCATCTGGAGGTTTCGATAGATGGTGTAGGCCAGCATCTGGGCCAGATTGGTTTCGACAAAAGTTTCGGGCTTGTTCAGGATGTCATGAAAGAGACCGTCTTTTCTCTGATGATTCAAGCAACCCTCGAGAAGGTCCTTGATATAGCCTTGAAGATTTCGTTTTTCCTTTCTAAGATTATCGGGCAGGGCTCGCAGCACCCTGGTCAGCCCGGCCGCGGCCCAGCCGTTGCCCACGCCCCAGAAATCCTGTCTTTCAAATTTCCGGAGACCATAATCGTAGATGTGAGAAAACAGTTTCTTTTTGGCATTCCAGAGATATTTTCTCAACCCCTCGACCTGAAATATTGCTTCCTGATAGTAACCCATGACGGCCAGAAAAGGAGGGCACATATACATGGAATCAATCCAGAGTTGAGGTTTATTATCAATATGGAAAATAACCCCATCATCGGTTCTGGGGGCAACCTTAAGGAAGTATGCCGCCTGCTTCCGGGCGGCCTGGAGCAAACGCTCATCAGAAAGAACTTTACCGGCATAAAGAACGGCTTCTCCGTTAGCTCCGGGGTCGGTGACCCCGTGATTGTCGCAGACCTGTCCCAGTCGCCCGTCATCCCACTGTCGCAGGACGGCTTCCCTGGCGATCATAATCACTAACTTTTCATCTCCCAGCTCCAGCAGAGCCTGGGCTGCTACGCCCTGTTCCCAGGCCTGGCGTTGCATGGTCAGCATGGCGGTTATAACCCTGTCTATTAGTTCTTTTTCGTTGCCTGCTGCCGTTGTCATCCTGGGGTTCCGGTTCGGAGTTCCAGCCAGCCTCCCCCCGAGTAACCCGGCCATAACCGCGGTCGAAAGAAAGTTTCTTCTTTTCATCGACCTCAGCCTCCTTTGTTTGAAGATTTAAGTATGTCTAATTTTAGCCTTCAAATCCCTGCCGGGTCTTCTCATAATAATCGGAACATAAGCTACCAAACAGAATCCACATTCTGTTTGATTTTATCGCCCGGAGTCCATTCCGTATTCTAAAAATACTCTTTGTATACCTTCTGAATTCGTTCCTGAATCAGTTTCTCCAGAGGTCGCTTGTTATCGGGGGTCAGGCTCCGCCGGTAGCGGTCATAATCCTGAAAAGTGATCCCGTATTTTTGATAAACCAGGTCCATCTGTCGGTGGGCCTCATCCAGATCCTCTTTATATTTATCGAAAATCAGGGCCGCCCTGGCGGTTATGTCCACGTATATCTCTTCTGTGATCTTTGGCGCCGGCGGCGCGACCGGCCCGGTTTCTTCCTGAACTTCTTGCTGCGGCCAGGACCAGGACTGTTCTCTTTCTTCCCGACGGTCGCAGGAGACTGAACCCGTGACCAGCATAATCAGCAGGAGTCCGGGCAGCAGCCGGGGCCGACGGGCGATTTTGTGAAAGAAACCAGGAACCCTCATTCCTTATCTACACCCGGTCAAATAGCCAGGCAATTTTATTTGCAGTCTTTTCCCGATCAGTCTTCGTAAAACCGTCGTCTGATTCTCTTTGGCCTGTCGTTAATCGGGTCGGCATCCAGAACCCACATCCCGCGCCCGTGGGTAGCAATGACGATGACATTGTCTCTGGGATGAACGATAAGGTCGTGCACATAAACTGAGGGCAGATTGCTTCCCAGCACCTGCCAGGTTTGCCCCCGATCTTTGGAAGCATACACCCCGAGGTCGGTGCCGACATATAGAATATTGCGGTCTACCGGGTCTTCCCGGATTACATTAACCGGTCCCAGAGGCAACCCCCTGGAAATATCTTTCCAGGTCCGGCCGAAATCGCTGGACATCCAGACATAGGGCGCAAAATCATCATCAAATCTTCCCTGCTGGGTCAAAAAGACCGTGCCCAATTCGTACTGGCTGGCCACAATTCTGGATACCCATTTCTGGTAAGGCAATCCGGCCGTGATTTCCTGCCAGTTCTTACCCCCGTCTCTGGTTACCGAAACCCGCCCGCAATCAGTGCCCACATAAATCAGGCCATATTTCAGCGGAGATTCCGAAATGGCTGTAATGGTGTGGTAAGGAATATCGCCGGCTTCGGCCGGAGTAAAATAGGTCAGGTCGGGGCTGATCCTTTCCCAGGTGTCCCCTCGGTCGAGAGACCTGAAAAGATACTGCATTCCATGATAAACGATGTTCGGATTGTGGGGCGAAAGGATAAAATGGGCCAGCCACTGGCCGCGAAGTTTCGGTTCATCCGGAAAGACTCTGGGAACTATCAATTTAGTTCTTTCCGGGCCGCGCAGGCTCAGGTCGGTCCTGGTCAGATTCCCGTAAAATCCGCAGGAATATACCAGGTTGGGGTTGGTGGGGTCGATGGCATGATGGGAGCCCTCTCCGCCGGGTGCTCTTTCAAAAGCCACCGGTCGGATTGAATTTCGGCCGCGGCTGAGGTCGACTGCCGCTCGGTAGCTGCCGTGGTCCTGCATCGAGCCATAGACGTGAAACGGGGTATCCAGATCGTAATTTATATTAAAAAACTGACAGACCGGCAGAGTGGAACTGGTATTCTTCCAGTTCTTGCCCCCGTCGTAGGAAATTTCAAGGCCGCCGTCGTTGACATTAACCAGATAATTAGAATTCTCAGGGTCAATCCACAGCCCGTGGTTATCAACATGATACATTTTCGGAACTTCTATAAAGGTCCGGCCGCCGTCGCGGGAAACGCTCATCGGAACACCCATAATGTAGACGGTCTCAGGATCGCTCGGGTCAACCCTTATCTGCCCGAAGACCCAGCCGTAGGTGCCGGAGTGGCTTTCTAAATATTTTTTCATTTCCTCAGTTGTCGGGGCGGTAAGCCGCCAATTTTCTCCTCCATCATCCGAGCGGTAAACGGTGGCTCCTTTTATCAACCCGGTGCTGGGCAGCCCGTAGGCATCACTCTTTTCTTCTTCGCTTGGCTGTCTGGAGATTTCATAGTTATCCACCAGGGCATAGAGAATTCTGGGGTTCTTCTGACAGAGGTCGATTCCTATTCTCCCCCGGAACCTGGCTTCCGGCAGACCGTTGTTGATCTGCTTCCAGGTTTTTCCGCCGTCAGTGGATTTCCAGATGCCGCTGCCGTCATAGTGAGGTTCGTTGCGAGGGTCATTCCACTTTTTCCTGATTCTCTGCCAGGTCACGGCATAAAGGGTGTCGGGATCAACCGGGTCCATGGCCAGGTCGATGGCTCCGGTCCGGTCATTGATATAAAGAACCCGGGACCAGCTTTTTCCGCCGTCAGTTGTCTTATAGACGCCTCTTTCCTGGTTAAAGGTCCATTCATGGCCGGAGGCAGCCACGTAGACCAGGTCCGGGTTTTTGGGGTGGATGAGAATCCTGGAGACGGTATTGGTGTCGGTCAGCCCCATATGTTGCCAGGTCTGTCCGCCATCGGTCGACTTATAAAGGCCGCTGCCGGGATGAGAGCTTCTAAAAATATTGGCCTCTCCGGTTCCCACCCATATAATCCTGTCATCGGAAGGAGCCAGGGCGATGTCTCCGATCGAGCTGGAAAGTTCACGCTCAAAAATCGGTTCCCAGGTTGTGCCCTCATTTTCAGTTTTCCAGACCCCTCCTGAGGCGGTGCCAACATAAATGGTATAATTCTTTCCCCTTGGTGTTACCACGGCCACATCGGTGCAGCGGCCGCTGACGTTGGTCGGGCCCAGAAACTGCCACTTGAATCCGGCCAGGGAAGAAGCTGCCCGCATCTGAAGATGCTGTTCAAAACCCTTAAGCCTGACCTCCGGCGGAGTATTCTGAATTCTAACCGGCTTTTTCTGGGCCTGGGACAAACCCTCAAAGCCCAGAAAACAAATCGATAGAATCAGCAGGAAAACAATAAACAGAAAATTGATGTTCTTTTTCATCGGGAACTCCGTTTAATTAATTGACAGGTTCTTTTTACAGAAAAAATCGGCCCATATCAAGAAGAAAAATGTTGGCCGCACTTAAGGTTTGTCTCGTATTTCTTTTTCCACCACGATGGTCAGGTTTGAGGCCAGAGCGGCCACCGCCCCGATGGCTGCCCAGACCGGAGCAATCAGAGTGCCCACGATGCCGACGGTCAGAGGGATTTCCATAAAAATGCGGCCGTCTTCGGTCTTGAAAATTATCCGGCGGGCATTCCCTTCCCTGATAATTTCCTTGATTTTTTCCAGGATTTCCGAGCCGGTAACCTTGAATTCTTCAAATCTGGTTTTTTTCTCTTCCATCTCACTCTCCTTTTACTTTAAGAATCATAAAATTTTCTTAAGAATAAGCTTCGAACCGGGAAGCAAGGAATTTTCGTCCACCTCTCTCCAGGCAGCGTAGTTTATCTTCCATCTGTCCTCCTTTTTTTCCAGCTGGAAATTAAAACGATAATAAACTCCGACCAGGCCGACCAGCTTTCTCAGGTTCTCCAGCGGGCCGGAAGACAGCAACACATCGGCCTCCACCTCTGCCCGGTTCTTATTAATATCTACGTAAATATCAAGGAGATGGATGACAATCCCGCGATAATTCTTAAAATAATATTCCAGCAGACTGAGGGTCTGCCGGCAATCACGCCCCTCAAAATCGCGGTATTCATCTCCCAGATGCTCGATGATTTTAACCGGCTCTTTCTTTTCGGCCAGGCCGGCTATCGAGCGCAACAACCCCCTGATAACTTCCGTCTGGCTGGTCTGCCGGCAGCTCTGAGTCCAGAGAAGCAAACTACCGGCGGTCGTCAGCAAGACGGCCAGATTGACGAGGCGTCGGGAGGATTTTGAGCTCAACGTATCTTTCCTGGAACCCATCGAACTGAGTTATCCCTCTCTTAAATTTCAGGCCGACGCGGCTATGATCTTTTAGCCCGGGTCAATATTTAATTCTGACCGAACCGGAAGAATGACCGGTTCATCCGGCCGAAACACCTCCTCCTCCGCCGCCTCCGCCGCCCCCGCCGCTGAAGCCCCCTCCGCTTCCCGACGAATAATGGGCTGCCTGGGTGCTGGCCTGACTCAGAGCCGAAGCTGCCCTCTCGATCGAAGCGATAGTAGATGAAATGGCATCCAGCTGACGGCCGAGGCCGGCTGCTCCGTAAACTCCGCCCATCCAGGCGGCCGGGACAGCCTGTTCGTCCTCCAGCACTCTGGGCAGCATCTTGACCAGCTTTTTGGCGTTCCCAAAGAGTATGCCGAAAACCAGATATTTATCCCAGAGGTGGTAAGCTTCGGCCGGGATTTCTTTAAATTCCGAAAAATCATCCAGGAACCTGTCGAGAGCTTGCCACAATTCATTTTCCCGGGCCCAGTCCCGCCGGCGCCTTTTAAGTTTCGGAGCCAGGATTAAGTTCATTATGAACATAACCGGCGAAAAGGTCAGACTGGCCACGACCAGGCTGATGATCAAGAAAACCTGGCTTAGCCTACGGCTTTCAGGTTCCACAAATCCCAGCTTCCGGGCTTCCTGCTGCACTTCCTTCTGCCACTGTCTGAACCACTGCTGGTATTCGGCAGGATGTTTTTTGAGATAGTTGATCAGTTCATCCAGGGCCACTCGACTTCCCGGCTGGTTGGTTTCACCGGCCCGGTCAAAAACGACCTCCAGGACAGACTTTTCCCAGTCTCGCAGCCGGTCATCAAGCCGGTAACTTTTGTTCAGCTTAAAAAATGTTTTCTCTTTTATTTTTGAACCCAGGAGAGTTTTCTTCTCAACCTTCTCGTCTTCTATCGTCAGATAGCCTCTGGTGGCCAGGTCGAAAAGGGTGGCCGTAAAGGCAACCGGCAAGGGCTTCTCTCCTTCCCGCCGCAGGACCTGAACCAGGGCCGGCGGCAGGTCGGACGGCAATTCCCGGTAATATTCGGGAATATCCTCGAAGCGATAGTCGCGCCCGAATCTTTTCCAGCAATATAAATAAATCATTAGCCATAAAATCGGGCCGATTATCTGCCATATTACCCAGGCCAGCCCGATTTTTTTAATAATGGCCAGCTGGCGGGCTTCTCTCTCTCTGGCCTGTCTCGCTCTGGCTATCGTTTCCTGAACAAACCGGGCTTCTTCTTCCTTTATCTTTTCCAGTGTGTAACCGGTGGCCGGGCGTCCGTCAACCATTCCCGCCGGCCAGACCGCCCTGATTTCCATAAACTGTCCTGAGGCGATGCTGGTAGCCTCAAAGCGCAAGGTTTTTTCATCAATAATCTCTGACCGGCCGGAAAGCGGACCGTGGCCGTAGACCAGAAGCTGGTCGCGGCCGGACACGGGTTCGGGCAGATGGACTGTTACCTCAGCTCTGGCCGTGGGCCGGTCAACCTCGGGACCTATGATCTGCCAGTAAAGCTCGCTTACCTCCGGATAATTCAGTATGCCGTTAACTACCCGGTAGGAGAGGTTAAAGGTTCGCCTTTCATTCCTGGCCGAAAAATTCCATCTGGCCTGAAATTTCCCGGCCTCAACTTTTGTTTCCAGCGGCAGGTCTGAACCGCGTTCATCCCGGACGCGAAACTCCTGTATCTTCACCTCCAGGCTGGAGTTCTTTCTGGCCCGGAGCGGAATCCAGAGCGAGGCCCACGAAAACTGGCCCTGAAATTCGAACGTCAGGAATTCGTTAACGATAAAAGAGCCGTCTTTTTGAACGTAAAGGTCCGCCTTGAGCTCCGGGAAAAAATAATTCTTGGTTTCAGCGGTCAACCGGCCCTGAAACCAGAATGTTAGTGTTAATAAAAAAATTAATGCGGAAAAAAATAGCCGAAAGGCACGATGCATTCTGAACCTCACTCAGATTAAGAAACTTGGCTGGATTATATCCTAAAGTCTAACCAGGTCGTTCTCGTTTCAGGCCGCTTGGCTTCAGCGCGAGAGAACCTTCCGGTAAACATGCTCCAGCAGGTGAACCCGGCTCTGGGGATCAAGCTCCACAAACTCCAGCCCCATCTCAAAGACGTCATCATCAAACAGGCTCTTGACCCAGCGGACCTCGGCGATGCCGGAGATCAATTTCTGGGATTCAGCCAGGGCAATTTCCAGTCGAACCCTGGTCTTGACCGGCAGGGGTGAATCGGTCATCAGGCGCAAACCGCCCACTGAGATATCTCGCGAGAACGAATAGAACGATTCTTCTTCCTGCTGCTCGTTTTCCGGGAGAACATGAAGAACAACCTTGTTCTCTTCATCCAGTCTTTTTTCCCTTCTTTTTTCCATTGCCGTCGTAATGGCTTTCCTCCTTTGCCTTTTTATTTTTAGTTAACACAGATCAACAGAAAATTCAACAAAAATATTTTGCCCGCCCGGTCTGCGGACAGTCAAATATATTTGACAAAAAATACGGAAAAAAATATTCTTCTTGTTAAACCGATTAAGATTTTTAAAGAAAGGAGCGAGCTGATGAGTGTAAAATTCCGACTGAGCGCCATGATGTTTCTTGAGTACGCTATCTGGGGTTCCTGGGCCCCGGTGCTGTCCGCTTATCTTCAGAACAACCTGGGATTCAGCGGCGGTCAGCTGGGCATTATCTTCAGCCTGCTGCCGCTGGCCACCATCATCTCTCCTTTTCTGGGAGGGCAACTGGCCGACCGCTATTTTGCCAGCGAAAAAGTAATAGGTGTTCTTCAGCTGGCCGGCGGCCTGCTGTTGATACTGATAGCCAGCGTTACCAATTTTCAACCTATGATGTGGTTGATGCTGGTCTACTGCCTGGTCTACGCCCCGACACTGGCTCTGACCAACTCCATCGCTTTTGTCAACTTAAAGAGTTCGGAGAAGGAATTCGGAGCCATCAGGGTCTGGGGAACCATCGGCTGGATAGCCGCCGGCTGGGCCCTGGCCGGCTGGCGCTGGCTGGTTAAATCGCCGGAAGGAATCGCCTTAAAGGGAGATACGCTGATACTGGCCGGAATCTTCTCCATAATCATGGGCTTATACTCCTTCAGCCTGCCCCATACCCCCCCGCAGAAGGACACAGCCAAGCCCTGGGCCTTCCTGGAAGCGCTGAAAATGCTGAAGGATAAGAATTTCCTCGTTTTTGCCGTCATTTCCTTCGTGGTGGCCACCGAGCTTCAGTTCTACTATGTCCTGACCTCACCCTTCCTGACCCAGAAAGTGGGTGTGAACCAACAATCGGTCTCCTTCGTCATGACCATCGCCCAGATTGCTGAAATCTTTGTCATGGCTTTCATGTTGAGCTGGGCCCTGAAGAAATTCGGGATGCGGATGACTCTGACCCTGGGCATCCTGGCCTGGCCCATCCGGTACATCATCTTTGTCATCGGGCAGCCTTCCTGGCTGGTGATCGCCTCCCTGGCCCTGCATGGTTTTTGTTACGTCTTCTTTTTCACCGCGGCCTACATCTATGTCGATAACATCGCTCCCAAAGATATCCGTCATTCGGCCCAGAGCCTGATTGCCGTGATCATTCTCGGGTTCGGAAATTTCGTCGGCAGCCTGTTCTGCGGCTGGATTCAGGACGTTTTCACTAAGGAGGGAGTGGTCAACTGGCGCGGCACCTTCCTGGTGCCCACGGTGCTGACCCTGCTCTGCCTGGTGATTTTCCTGGCTTTCTTCAGAGAAAGCCGCAACAGGTCAGCGGAAAAGGGAGCGGCCGCTGCGATAAATTAATTCAATTTGAGAGGAGATTTGCTCACTCGTTTCAAAAATTGCCTTCGGAAATAACAAGGAAAGAATTGGAAAAAGGAGAGTTAATATGAAAACAAAAAAGAAAACATTGGGAATAGGCTTTATCGGCGGCGGTTTCATCACCAGATTTCACATCAGGTCCTGGGTGGGCGTCCGCAACGCCGACATCCTGGGCATCTTTGACCCCGACCTGAAAAGAGCCGGAGAAGCGGCCGCCCTGGCCCGGCAGCTAAGAGTCGGAGAAGCCAGACCGTATAAATCAATAACCGAGATGGTGGCCGACCCGGCCATAGACGCCATCTGGATCTGCTCCCCCAATTACACCAGGACCGAGGTCATGGAAGAAATTGCCGAAGCGGTGCTGAAGGGCAAGGGCGAGCTGATTGGAGTCAGCTGCGAAAAGCCCCTGGGCCGCAATGTGCGGGAAGCCCGACGGATGCTGCAGCTGACCCGGAAGGCCGGTTTGCTCGATGGCTACCTGGAAAACCAGGTTTTTGCGCCGGCCGTGGTCAGGGGAAAAGAAATTATCTGGGCCAGAGGGGCTAAACTGTGCGGACGCCCCTACCTGGCCCGGGCGGCCGAAGAGCACAGCGGTCCGCATATGCCCTGGTTCTGGGAGGGAGAACTGCAGGGCGGCGGAGTGCTCAACGACATGATGTGCCATTCGGTGGAAGAAGCCCGGTTCATGCTGACTCCGCCCGGAGCCGACCGCGAGGAATTAACTCCGGTCAAGGTCACCGCCTATGCCCATTGCCTGAAATGGCAGTTGCCGGAGTATGTTAACCATCTAAAACAGATCAGCGGCGGCCGTCTGGACTATGCCAGCCGTCCGGCTGAAGATTTTGCCCGTTCGGTGGTCGAATATAAGGACCGGCAGGGCAATATACTGGTGGTTGAAACCACCACTTCCTGGTGCTATGTCGGAGCCGGCCTGCGTCTGACCATGGAACTTCTGGGGCCGGAATATTCCATGCAGGTCAATACTCTTGATTCCGGTCTCAAGGTTTTCTTCAGCCGTCGGGTTAAAGGCAAGGCCGGAGAAGACCTGGTGGAGAAACAGAACGCCGAGGTCGGTCTGATGCCGGTGGTCTCCAGCGAAGAACACGAGTACGGCTATACCGCCGAAAACCGTCACATGGTCGAATCCTTCCTGGCGGGCAAAAGGCCGCTGGAGAACTTCAGCGACGGAGTCAACGTGACCGAGTTGCTGATGACCGCCTACATGAGTATTGAAAAGGATAAAACCCTTCCCTTCCCGCCTCCCGGGCTGGATAATTTCATCCCGGCCGTGGCCAGAGGCCAGTGGAATCCCAGAAAAAAGAAATAAAGAATTAACCGTTTAAGCGGTTAATGATAAAACCGAAGCTGGAGAGGAGAAAATGAGGGACAAAAAGAATATTTTTCTGTTCGGACTTCTGATTTTATGCCTGCTGGTCCCGGGGTCGGGATTCTTGCCGGCCGTCGGCCAGGGCCAGGAAAAGGTCATCCCGGAGGAGATAAAACAGCAGGTCGGCCAGACGGATTATGGCGCCGTAAGGATAAAAAAATTCCCGGTGGCCATGCAGTGCTGGACCTACCGCGGCTATACCTTTTTCGAAGCTCTTGAAAAGACCAGGGCTCTGGGGATTGATTACGTTCAGGCCTTCCCGGGACAGAGGCTGTCCAGGGACCTCCCGGCCGGTGTAGTCTTCAACCACCAGCTTGAGGAAGAATATCTGAAACTGGTCCGGGAAAAATTGAACAGCCTGAAGATGAGTGTGGCCGCTTATGGGGTGGTTGATACCGGCCGAACCGAAGAAGAAATGCGTCGGCTGTTTGATTTCGCCAGGAAGCTTGGAATCAGGGTAATTGTCACCGAGCCAAAAGATGAAGATTATCCGCTGCTGAACAAACTGGTTCGAGAATACAATCTAAGAATTGCGGTCCACAATCACCCCGAACCCAGCAAATACGCTCACCCGGCCACGGCCCTTAAATTCCTGCAGGGACTGGATGAAAGAATCGGCGTCTGCGCCGATACCGGACACTGGATGAGGGGCAATCTGAAGCCGGTTGAGTGCTTGAGATTGCTCCAGGGACGGATTGTGGATGTTCATCTTAAAGACCGGAGCGACTTTGCCACCAGAAAAGCGGAAGATGTGGCCTTCGGCAGCGGGAAGGCTGATATCAAGGCTATTCTGGCTGAACTCACCCTCCAGGATTATGACGGCTTTCTGACGATTGAGTATGAAAACGAAAAAGAAGTGATGACCCCGGAACCGGCCATTCAGAAAGGGCTGGAATTCATAAAAAAAATAACCTATTACCAGGGTCTGGAGCCGCTGCTAAGCAGGCTCAACGGGTACTATGAAAAACACGGCTGGAACCATTACGGTCCGGGGCACTTTGAGCTGGACCCAAAAACCGGGGTCTTGAAATCGCAGGGCGGAATGGGCCTGCTCTGGTACAGCCGCAAGAAATTTAAGGATTTTGTCCTGGACCTGGAATTCAAGTGTTCTCAGAAAAATACCAACTCCGGAGTTTTTGTCAGAGTTCCCGAAGTGCCGGTCAGCGACGATTATATCTACCATTCCTTTGAAATCCAGATTTATGATGCCGGCGAGGGCATCCACCGGACGGGAGCGGTTTATGACGCCCAGGCCCCGTCAAAGGATGCCTCCCGGCCGACCGGGGAATGGAATCATTTCCGGATCACTTTCATCGCCGACCGTCTGACGGTGGAACTGAACGGGCAGAAGGTTGTCGACTGGAAAGCCGAACCCAGGGGAAAGGTGCGCGATTTCGCCCGCGAAGGTTATATCGGGCTCCAGAATCACGACAGCCTGTCGCCGGTGTATTTCAGGAATATCTATATCCAAGAAATCAACAACTGACCTCAGAAACCGGGAGTAATGGTAAACTGCCAGTGCCAGCCCTTGATCGGACGGTCGAAGGGATAGACATAATCAAAGCCCAGAACCAGCACTCCGAATAGATTGGTTCTCAGGCCGAGGCCGGCGCTGGAGACCGGTTTCTTTGTCCCGCCGAACCAGGTCGGTTTTTCTCCTGAATACCAGGCCGTTCCAATATCGTAAAAGGCCAGAAACTCCAGAGGCCAGACGCCATAATAACCCCTTCCGATCCCCAGAACTCGAAAGACCGGAAATCTCAATTCCACATTGGCCACCAGCATCCGGGTTCCCAGGAGACGGTTGAAATCAAACACCCCTTCGGGATTGGTTTCATCAAATTCGCTGTACAGGAAGCTGTTGTAATCATAACCCCGGACCAGAGTTTCGTACCCCAGGAAAAGCGGCCACAGCCGCTGGTCTTCCGAACCTTTGCCGTAACGGCCGTAATGCAGCACCCGGAAAGCCAGTGTAAAGGGCCTTCTGGGAATGATATATCGGCGGTAATCGGCCAGCACGTTAATAAAATTAAGGTCGCCGAAATTGGGCTGGACTTCCAACAGATAGGCCTGTCCGAGAATCGGGCTGCAGGCCCCGAATAGTGAACTGTCATAAACCATGGCCGCCGAGGCGTAACCGTACTTGAGCGATTTTGGGGCCGGCAGGTCAAGCTGATAATAATCGATAAGCTGGAAATAAACCGCATCATAAATATACCGGTACAACTTGCTGTTAAAATCTATCAGGTTGAAGCCGGCTGAAAATTCAAGTCTCCTGAAAGTATTAAGAGGATAGTAGGCAAAACCGCCCAGTTGATAGCCTATTTGCCGGTTCAGGTATTCTTCCTGGACATAAACCGGAATTCCACCCATTTCATCGAAGTAGGCGTTGTAAGACCCGTAAATATAAGGCACCCTTTGCAATACCGCCCCCCAGTTAATTCTGTTTCTGGAATTCATGTAGCCGACCAGAGCATAGCTGTCTATCAACTCGTAATTGGTCTGGGCCATGGTAACCAGGGTGTGATAACCAAGCATGTCGCTCCAGAAAGCGGCGATGCCGCCCCCGGCATAGGTTCCATAGCGGTCAACGCCAACCGCCACCGTTGGCTGGGTGACAAAATCCAGCGACAGCTTAGGCCTGTAATTCGTAACCGGAAAGTCGGTTTCTTTCGGCAATCCGTAAAGGGGATTTCTCAGCAGTCCCAGCAGAGCCCCTTCGGGTTGAGTCCTGGGGGGCAGCAGGTCGAGCGGCCTCTCGCCGAATTGAGCAATGGCAGTCTGTCCCTGGAGGGTTTCCGAGGATTCAACCGCATAAACCGAATAGTAGCCGCCTTCATAGACCGACATGACCAGCTTCCGGGTGCCGGGGGAATAGGAAATAGCCGGGCTGAGCTGGGTGATCCCCCCGATTCCGCTAAAAAGATTGGTAATCCGGGAGATTTTGCCGTCTCTAAGGTCCAGCCGATAGAGGTCCGTCTTTCCGGTATAATCCGACAGGAAGAACAAGCTCTGGCCATCATCAGACCATTGCGGATTGACGTTCTTTCCCGAAGGAAAGCCCAGAACCCTGGTGACTTCCCCGCTGGCCACATCCAGCAGGGCCAGATCGTAATTGCCCGTATCCAGCCACTGCATATTGGCGCTAAACCTTTCGGTAACGAAAGCCAGCTTGCTACCGTCCGGGGACCAGACCGGATGCAGGTCGCCGAAACTGTCCCTGGTTACCTGCTTCAATGTATTGTCTTCCAGGTTATATATAAAAATATCAGTTACTCCCCCGACCAGGGCGGCAAAGGCGATTTCCTTGCCCCCCGGAGACCAGGACGGATTCAATATTTCGCCCAGCTCCGGAAAAGGTATTTCCCTTTCTATCCGTCCATTCAAAGCATTCATGATCGTCAGCTGGGGACGTCCGCGGCTCACGGTTCCCAGAACAATCCGCTGACTGTCCGGAGCCCAGGCCCCGGCCGACCTTATGAACTGAATGCTTTCAAAATGGGGGTCGATGGCGGTCGAGGTGAGCTTCCTCTTTACCTTGCCGGTGGCCGGATCGGCCAGGTAAAGGTCTATGGAAAAGAGGTCGCGAGAGGAGAAGAAAATCATGTTCTGGCCGTCAGGGCTCAAGACCGGGGAAACGTTATAAGGATTTACACTCTTTCCTTTCAGCAGCAGTCGACCGTATTTATCCGGGGTCTCGGTCAGGGCGACCAGCGGCTTATAAGCTTCTTCCATGGATTTATGCCAGTCTTCCGACAGCTTTTTCAAAGGAACGCCGAGCACTCCCTGGAGAACCGATTCATAATCCCCGCTTCGGGCCAGCATTCTGAAAATCTTGCCGATCATCTCGTCGCCCCAGCGGCCCCCGATATAAGCCCAGACTGCATGCCCATATCTGTATGGAAAGTATTTATAATAGTTTTCCAGCTTCTTGATCTGCGGCAGGTCTTTGCGTTTCCAGGTATCCCTCATCCACATCGAGGTCTCGGTATCAACCGGCCCTATCGACAGGTATTCGGCCAGACCTTCTATCAAGAAGAGCGGAACCCGCAGTTCGGCCCCGGTGTACCTGGCCTGGTCGGAATGTCCCTGACCGGCAATATCGTACTGAAAAGCATGGACCAGTTCGTGGCCGATGACGTGGTCGGTTTCAGCCAGAGATACCCCGTATGGCAACACGATTCGTCTCTTAAATGACTCGGTCACCCCTCCGGTACCTTCTCCCATAGCCTCGGGAATGACCGTGGTTTGCTGGAATTCCGGGCTGCTGGAATAGATAATCAGCGGCTGGCGACCTTTCAGTTCGTGATTGAAAATCCGGCTCAAACGAGAATACCAGCGTTCGGCCATCATAGCCGCCTGCTTGACCACTTCTTCGTCTTCCTGATAGTAATAGACGTCAAAGTGCTTGGTCTTCATTATCCTGAAGTCAAACCTCTTGTATTGCACTTTGTTCCGGCCGAAATACTGCGCCCGAACCGGAGCTACTGAGGTCATGACCAAAAGACCCAGCAGGACGGGAATCAAAAGAGTCAGTTTATGCTTAAATGAGCGCATAATCTCCTCCTTGAACTCAAACCAAATTATCTGCATATATTATAACCTAATTCCCAAAAAAAATGATTCATTTCCTGCTCGGCAGCACCCCACTGTAATCTAAGGGGGAAATATGATATTTATATTGACGGTGGTTAAGATTTCCGAGGTTCGGGCCAGGAGCATCCTGAATAAATCAAAAATCTTCGATTACTGCCTGAACCCCTACACCGGCTGCAGCCATGGCTGTCGATACTGCTATGCCGGGCTCTTTATGGCCAGATATTCCGGACATTCCGAACCATGGGGCCAGTTTGTGGACGTTAAAATGAATGCGCCCGAATTGCTGCGCCGACAGCTCCCCCGGGCCAGACGCGGAACAGTCTGGATAGCTTCTGTCTGCGACCCCTACCAGCCGGTAGAAGCCAGGTACCAGCTTACCAGAAAATGTCTGCGTGAACTGAGCCGCCGGGACTTTCCGGTTTTCATCCAGACCAAATCTGACCTGGTGGTCAGGGATCTTGATATCTTGAAAGACCTGGCCGAACTGGAAGTCGGGTTTTCCATAGCCACCGATCATGACCGGACGGCTGCCTTGTTTGAACCCGGAGCGCCGTCGGTCACCAGAAGATTGAAAGCCCTGGAGAAAATCAAGGCAGTCAACCTCAGGACCTTTGTTTTCATTGGTCCGATCCTCCCCCAGAACCCGGAACGCCTGGTCCGCCGGCTTATCGGGCTGGCCGATAAAGTCTTCATCGACCGGCTTAATTACACCGGCCAGTTCATCAATTTTTATCGGAGCCAGGGTCTGCTGTCCTGCGCCGCCGACGACTTCTTCCGGCAGATGAAAGAAAAGCTGGTAACCGAACTTGAAAAAATCGGTCTGTCTTATGAGCTGATATTCTGATTTAAAACAATTTGCTTTCTATTCTTCACTTGAGTAAGATTTTTAATCATGCTCGCTCAGACCTTGATTATAACCGTCATAATCATCGCCGCCTATGCCCTGGCCAAATGGCGGGGGCTATCAGTTGAACTCAGTTTGCTGGCGGCCACGGTGGCCGGAGCCCTGGGCGGCTCTATTTTCCGGACTCCGGAAATAGGCGAAATTCCCAGGCACCTGGCAGAAGGCTCTTTCACCTATCTGGACGTGATTCTGGTCTTTTTCACGGCCACCCTGTTCATCACCATCGTTCAGGAATCGGGCGGGGTCAACTTTGCGGTCCGCCAGGCGGTCATCAGATTTTCGCGGTTAAGGTTTCTGTCTCTATTTCTGCTGATGATCATCGTCCTGATCCCCGGAGCCCTGACCGGCGCCGGCAGCGTTTCTCTGCTGGTGGTGGGCGCTCCGGTGGCTCTGGCCCTGAAGGGGCTCGGCGTTCCGGAAAAGAAAATTCCGGCCATTCTGTTTATTCTGGCCGGGCTGGCCGCAGCCGCTCCTCCGGTAAACATCTGGGCCATGGTGCTCTGCGCCGGGACAGCCATCCCCTATGTCGGTTTTGAATTGCCTCTCGGCCTGCCGGTTATAATTCTTGGCACCCTGACCATCTTTATTCTGGGCGGTCGACGGGCGGAAGCCGGAGACCTGGAAGCTTTCCTCGAAAAAACCCGCTGCCATCCGGCCATGAACTGGTTTCGCCTGCTGACTCCGTTTGCGGTTTTTTTCGCTCTGGTGCTTGCCTACCGCCTCTGGCCGTTTTCCTTTCCAGTGCTCGGGTTGCCCCTGGAATTTCTGCTGGCTTCTCTGGCGGCTCTGGTCCTCAGCCCGGTCCGTCTTAATCTGGTTAAGGTCGCTTCGGCTACTGTCAGCAAACTGCTTCCGCTCCTGGCCATCATGGTCATAGTGGGAATGCTCCAGCAGGTAATGGCCGCCAGCGGGGTGAAGGGATTGATTTCATACTCGGTTCTGATAATTCCACTGGGTTTGTTGTTCTGTCTCCTTCCGCTCATCATTCCGGCCTCGGAAGGAGTTTTGACCTACGGCGGAGCGGCCATAATCGGCATCCCGCTGGTCTGGTATCTGAACTCTCTGGGCTACCATGCCACGCTGGTCATATCCGGCTTGAGCCTGCTCTGGCCCCTGGGCGACGGCCTGCCGCCCACTGCCCTGATCGGCCGATTGAGTTTAATGGTTTCAGGCTATGAGGGGAAATACTGGCATTTTTTACGACAGACCTGGATTCCCTGGTTGATCATCACCGCCGCCGGAATGCTGATGATCATATTCAGCGGGCGGCTGCGTTTTCTGGTGATCGGATGATAAATTACAACCTTAAGGATTACGGGCCATGATAGCCAGAATCATTATGATTGCTTATTACCTGATGGCCGCTTTTTTTGTTTTGATTACCGTTAAGAATCTGATTCAGGAAAAGGACAGCCGGGACCGGGTGGTTCTCTACCTGGTGACTCTTATCCCGTTCATACTCAGATTGCTCAGAATAAAGTGAAGGTCTTACCATGAAAACCGCAGGAACTGGTTTTAAGCTGGCCGCCGCTTTGGCCGTCATCATCATTTTGATCATCGGGGGCCGGCCGCTCAGAGAACATCGCCAATTTCGCGTGGAGATAGTCTGCGGGCCCGGGGTGACTGAAGTCAGGCCCTTGAGCCATTATCTGCCGGCACTCAAAGGCACTGCGGCCGATACCCCGGTCTTCATTCTGAGAGGAGCAGAGCCGGGAGGCGCGGCTTTGATCATGGGCAATACCCATGCCAACGAACCTGAAGGTATGCTGGCGGTGGCCATCCTGATCGAGAATGCGATGGTGGAGAAAGGGACTCTTTACCTGATTCCAGTCTTCAACCGCAGCGCCAGTTTGAACACCAGGCCGGGCGAAGGATATCCGCTTTATTTTTCTTTGCAGACGCCCTGGGGTCAGAAAAAATTCAGGCTCGGCAACCGCGATGCTTCTCCCCTCGACCAGTGGCCGGACCCTGACGTTTATATTCATTATCCGGAAAAACAGATGCTTTCTTACCTCGACATCCGGAACACCAACCGGACCTGGCCGGGTCGCCGAAACGGCCTGCCCATGGAACAGGTTACCTTTGCGGCCATGGAGCTCCTGCGGCGGGAGCGAGTGGATATGTCCATCGACTTGCATGGAGCGGAAACCATGTTTCCGGTCACCAACTGTATCGTGGCTCCCGAAAAATCAATGAGGATCGCCACCCTGGCTTCGCTGACGGTCAAGTCCATGGAAGGATTTGAAAATCACCTGGAATCGTCGCCGGAGAAATTCCGCGGACTTTCTCACCGGGAAATAGGAGATTACTCGGATACTCTGCCCTTTCTCCTGGAGGCACCCATCCCCTTCCTGGACCAGCCGACCGGGGCCAAGACCGAACGACTTTTTCTGGAGGGCCGGGATGACTTTCTGCTCAGCCTGGCCGGCAAGAAAAAATTGTTTGTGCCTTACGATCAATCCGGCTGGCCTCTCGACCGGAGGGTGGGTCAGCATCTGTCCGTAACCCTGGAAATAATCAGACAATTTTCAAGAAAAACGCCCGAGCGGGCAGTAGTTATTAAGAATGCCCCGCGCTATTCAGAGATAGTTGAAAAAGGTACCGGCAGTTATTTCCACCACCCGGCCTCAGCCGAAAAAGACAGAGTGGTGAAGCTATAATTCCTATCAAAGGCGAATCTGTTTTAAGACAGGAGATTATGCGGTCCGAAAATAAACCCGGGGAGCAATCATAAAATGAAAAAAGGTATAATCTTCAGTCTGGGAATCTGTCTGGTTCTGCTGAGCTTCCTGCTCATTCCCGGCCAGAAGGCCGGAGCCGGCCCTGATGACTCTATTCAGACCGGCGATAATTGCACGGTTATCATGGTCGGCAAGAAAGCTTCGGCTGACGGTTCAACCATGACCACCCATACTGCCGATTGCGGAATCTGCGACTGGACCTGGCGTTACGTGCCGCCGGCCGACCATAAACCTGGTTCTACCCGGAAAGTCTACCGAATTTCTCAGATGAGAACCTGGCCTCCAAGCCAGGGTCTGAAGTGGGATCTGATCAAGAAGGATTTCACCGGTCTGGAAATACCCGAGGTCCCCCACACCTACGGATACATGCATGGTGTTTTCGGCTATATGAATGACCAGCAGCTGGCCATAGGCGAATCGACGATAGGCAACCGCCCAAAAATGTCCAATCCTACCCAGACCCCGGCCTTCAACATTACCATGCTGACCCTGCTGGCTATGGAAAGATGCCGGACAGCCAGAGAAGCCATCAAACTCATGGGCTCGCTGGCTGAAAAATACGGTTACGGGGGCGAGGACGGAGGGGAAATGCTGGCCGTGGCCGACGCGGAAGAAGTCTGGGTATTTGAAATTATGCCCGTCGGCCCGCTGTGGACGCCCCAGAGCGGTCAACCGGGAGCGGTCTGGTGCGCTCAAAGAGTTCCGGACGACGAGGTCAGCGTCTGTCCCAACGAATCCAGAATCGGTGAAATCGACCTCAATAATCCGGACTATTTTATGGCTTCGCCCAACGTGATGTCTTATGCGGTAGAAAACGGCTACTGGGACCCCAAAAGCGGGCAGCCCTTTAGCTGGAAAAAGGCCTACAGCCCGGCCGAAGGCAATGCCAAGGATCAGCCCCGCCGGGCCCGGATGTGGCGCTTTTTTGACCTGGTCGCGCCTTCAGCCAGATTCTCTCCCTCTCTCCCCAACATGGATTTCCCCTTTTCCGTAAAACCGGATAAGCCCCTGTCGGTAAAGGACGTGATGGAAATGACCAGGGACAAAGGCTACGGAACGTTCTTTGACCCGACCCGGGGAATAAGGGGCGGGCCTTACAGGAACCCTAACTATGACAGCACCGCCAGGTTGATCAGTGTCCGCAATGCCGAATATACGACTGTTACCCAATGCCGCGGCTGGTTGCCGGCGGCCGTGGGCGGAATAGTCTGGCTTTCCTGGGGAGCTCAGGACACTTCCTGTTATATGCCCTTTTATGCCGGCGTCCAGGCCCTGCCGCCTTCCTTCAGCCGTGGCGATCACTGGGTCTTTGACCGCCAGTCGGCTCGCTGGGCATTCGATTATGTTGATTTTCATGCTCAGGTGGCCTATTCAGTGGCCATAGAAGAAATTAAGAAAGCGCGGGAGAAATGGGAAGACGGAGCTATCAACCAGATTCCCGATATCGATCGCCGAGCTCTCGAACTTTATCAGAGAAATCCAAAAAAAGCCTCTGAGTTTTTGACCGCTTTTTCGGTAAGCAATGCCGAAGCTGTGGTCAGTGCCTGGTGGCAGCTGGGTGACGACCTGCTGGTGAAGTTCAACCACCTGAGTTATTACAACAGCGAAAGGCGGACGGTAGAGAGAAGAAAAATGGACTTTCCGGATGCCTGGAAAAAGGCCGTCCGGATAATGGACATAATTTTTGAGTAATCTGATAACTCTATAGGAGCAATGGAGGTTGCCATGCTTAAGAAAATGAAACAGAATGCGCGCCGGCGCTGGTCGCTTCCGGCCCTGGCCGCCCTGGTGGCCGTCCTGGCCGTTTTTTACTTTCTCGGCCGGGCGGAAAAAACCGACCCCGGACTGGAAGTTTCCAGGCCGTCCGATAACTGCACATCCATTCTGGTAGGCCGTCTGGCTTCAGTCGACGGTTCCACCATGACCACCCACACCTGCGACTGCGGGTTGTGCGACTGGACCTGGCGGCACGTTCCGGCCGCTCGCCATAAACCCGGGGAGACCAGGAAGATCTATCATATTTCACAATTCAAGACCTGGCCCCCGACCGAGGGCTTAAAGTGGGATCTGGTTAAGAAGGATTTTACCGGTCTTGAGATTCCGGAAGTTCCCTACACCTACGCCTACCACCACGGCATGTTCGGATACCTCAATGAAAAACAGGTGGCCATTGGCGAATCCACCATCGGCAATGTCCGCAAACTGGACAATCCCACCCCAACCCCGGCTTTTGACATCACCATGCTGACCATAATCGCCATGGAAAGAGCCAGCACGGCCAGAGAAGCCATTAAAATAATGGGCGAACTGGCCGAAAAGCACGGCTACGGTTTTCATGACAACGGCGAGATGCTGGCTGTGGCCGACCCCAAAGAAGTCTGGATTTTCGAGATAATTCCGGTCGGGCCGCTCTGGACGCCACAGAGCGGAAAGCCGGGAGCCGTCTGGTGCGCCCAGAGAGTTCCGGATGATCAGGTCAGCGTCTGCCCCAATGAATCCAGAATCGGCGAGATTGACCTGAATAACCCCGATTATTTCATGGCCTCTCCCAACGTAATTTCCTGCGCCGTTGAAAACGGGTTATACGACCCGGCCAGCGGGAAGCCGTTCAACTGGAAAAAAGCCTACTCCCCGCTCAACGAAAGCGCGACCAGTTCCAATGGAAGATATCAGCGCCTGTGGAGGTTCTTTGACCTGGTAGCTCCTTCTTTAAAACTTTCTCCCAATACCCCTAATATTCTCCTGCCGTTCTCGGTAAAGCCGGACAGGAAGATCTCTGTGGCCGACGTAATCAATATGACTCGCGACCGAAGCTACGGCACGCCCTTCGACCCGGTCAAGGGCATCCGGGGAGGGCCGTTTAAGAACCCCAATTACTATCGCCAGACCAGGACCATCTGCGACAGCCGGGCTGAGTACTCGACCGTGACCCAGTGTCGGGACTGGCTGCCGGACCCCGTTGGCGGCCTGGTCTGGATTTCTTTCGGTTCTCAGGATACCGCCTGTTACATGCCGTTCTATGCCGGAGTCACCGAGCTGCCGCGTTCCTTCTCCATCGGCGATCACTGGGTTTTCAACCGGGATTCTGCCCGCTGGGCCTTCGATTACGTCGATTTCCAGGTCCAGGTAATCTATTCGGAAGCCATCAAGGACGTGGAGCAGGCCATTCTGAAATATGAAAAACCCGTCATTGACCAGATTCCGGACATCGACCGCAAAGCGGCGGAGCTTTACAGGAAGAATCCGAAAGAAGCGGCTAAATTTCTGACCGGCTTTTGCCTGAACAACGCCCAGAATGTGGTCAAAGCCTGGTGGGACCTGGGAGATCAGCTGATAGTTAAATATAACCACCTCTATCTGTATAACGTGGAAAAAAGGACCTACCAGCGTCGTTTTCCCGCCTATCCAGACCTCTGGCAAAGAGCGGTCAGGGCTTTTGATGTCCTGTTCGAATCAGAAGAGAAAAAATAACGGAGGAAATCATGAACAAAACCAATCCTGCTTATATTTTGTTTGCCGTTTTGTTGCTGGCCGCAGGCTTCTGGCTATCAGGACAGACTGTGCCCAGGGCCGGCCTGCCGGTGCTGACCACTTCCGCCGGTCAGAGTCCGGACGTGACCACGGTCAATATCATCCTTGAAGAAGCCGGAATCGGCTATGACTACTGCGACGTCCCGACCCCGGAAATCCTGGCTGACGGGGTCGGACTAGGAGACCGCGAATCTGAGCCGGGCTTTCATGCCGAGGTCCATACCGACCTGAATAAGTTCAAAAAAGGAACTCCTTTTAGAAGCGTCATCCTGGCCATCGGGGCCAGCCTCAAAGGCATGGGAGCGTCCGGCTTAACGGTCGAAGCAGAGGAAGCCCGTTTGAAAAAAATAATCGATTACTGCCAGGCCAATAAAATTTTTATCATCGCTGTTCATATTGGCGGAGAATCCAAGCGCGGGGCGCCCGGAAGCGACAATGAAAGAATGATCGAGGCCGTGGCCCCCAGAGCCAATCTGCTGATCGTCACCAGGGACGGCAATAAAGATGGACGGTTCAGCAAGATTTCGGCCCAGAAGAACATTCCGTTGGTGGAAGTCAATTATGCTCTGGAAATAGTTGACCTGATGAAAAAGATTTTCGAGTAAACCGGGAGGCGCGGCTTCCTGGTTCCGGAAGCGAGTCCGACCCCGGGTCAGACCAGGGTTGATTGTAACTTTTTCTGGGCCCTCTGCAGAAGCTCCTCGCCTTCATGGATGAGGTCATCCAGGCGGGCGATGGCAATCCGGCACTTAAGGTTTTCCATTTTCCTCTTGCCCTTGCCCTGGTGCTCATAATATTTTTTCAGGTAAGCCTCAAGTTCTTCGGCTGAAAAAAGACGAGGCAAGCAGGTATCGGAAAGGAGTATCTTCTTTATTTCTTCATAATCGACCCTGTCTCCGAGCGCCAGCTTGATATCACGGGCGGTTTCCTCCCGCCATTTGGCATATTCCGGAGTGGAATAAGGCGGCAGCGGACCGAGCAATTTCCGTGCTTCTTTCAACACTTCATCAAAAAACAACTTGCCCTCTTTCAGCAGGCTCTTGGCCCGGTAGTATTCCGGGCCGGAAGCGGCGGTATTGTCATCTAAATAAACCTTAAACAGGTTGACCGATTGAGACAGCGCTTCATAGGCCGACTTAACCTTGACCTCAAAATTAAAATCCATAGGTTTCATTTAGCCCTCCCTGCGGAAGCCAGGCTTGTTAAAGGATAGCAATTTTCATTCCTTTTTTCAAAATATTATTTCTTTATGATGGCCGCAGCCACCACATTGGCCACCTGGCTGCGCATGGAGATGATTTCTCCCCGGTCGTCAGGGTGAACCCGGTTGGTAAGAAAAATTAAAGCCGTGGCCGTCTCCGGGTCTATCCAGATAGAAGTCCCGGTGTATCCAGAATGGCCGTAAGAACTCCAGCCAAAAAGGTCTCCCCTGACGGTGGCATAATCGGAATCGAGATCCCAGCCGAAACCCCGACCGGCCGTCTTCAGGCGGGGAAAAATCTCAGTCATCCTCTCCACAGCCAGAGGGCTGAGGATTCTGACCCCCCTGAATTCACCGCGGTTCAGCATCATCTGGGCAAAGATGGCCAGGTCATCGGCCGTGGAAAACAGACCGGCATTGCCGGAAATTCCACCCTGCAGTCTGGCCAGCGGGTCGTGGACAACGCCCCTCAGCGGTCGGCCGTCTATGACCTCGGTCGGAACGCACCTGGCCCTCACCTCCTCCGGCGGGTTAAAGAAGGTTGAATCCATTCCCAGCGGCTTAAATATATTCTGCCGGGAAAATTCAGCCAGGTCCTGTCCGGTGACCACCTTAACGACCTGGGCCAGAGTTATGTAATTAAGACAACTGTAAACAAATTTCTCTCCCGGCCGGGATTCTTTCCTTAAACCGGCAATGTGTTTGACCAGAAGTTCGGTCGGGCAGGGCTCTCCATATTTTGCGGCCGCTTCTTTCGGGTCGGTGTATGGCGGCAGACCTGAAGTATGGGTCAGAAGATGAAATAGCCTGACTTCCTCTCCCGGAATTCCCTTTTCCTCAAGGTAGGGCACAAATTCGGGTATAAAATTTTTAACACGATCCCAGAGTCTAATCCGACCCTGTTCCACCAGGATAATGATCGAGGTGGCCGTGGCTATGGGTTTGGTTAAAGAAGCCAGGTCAAAGATAAGGTCGGTCTTCATCGGAGCGGTCTCCGGCACCAGCTGGCTCAGGCCGTAAGCTTTCCGCCAGACGACTTTTCCCTGCCGGGTTACCAGAAGCACCGCGCCCGGAAAATCATGACCTTCCAGGGCCCGGGCCATAACTTCATCCAGGCGGCTGAGGCGGCGGGAATCCATTCCCACCTCTTCCGGGCGGGCCATGGCCAGCCTGATTTCGGCTGCCGCAGACAGGCAGCCGGACGCTATTATGAGTATCAGGACTGTCAGGATAGATTTGGTTTTCATTTCCAACCCTCCCTCATCTGGCGGTGGATTTCCAGACCAGACCGTCCTGTCTGATATGGATTTTCTCGCCCCGGCTGTTCCTGTAAACAGCTTCAAACAGGCTGGAAGTGGCCTGAATCTGAGGCGGATAGTCCCAGCCCTTTATCCTTAAAGATTTTTCCCGGTTCAGGTTGAGCTGTTCAAGATTTTGAGCGAAATTCCCGTTTCTGACAAAATGATTCCTCTGCCGGTAATAGATCAGGCGCAGAGCCCATTTAACCTCAGCCTCCGGGTCCTCGTCGCAATACTCCCTGGCCTTACCGGCTTCAGTCGAGCTGAATTGAACATATCCCCACATTTCGGGATAGTGAATATTCACCAGGCCCTGCGGAGCCCAGGTCCAGTTATCCTCGGGAAGCTCCCGCCCGGTGACTCTATCCTTCATTTTGACATAATTGCCGCCCTCAACCACAGTTCTATATTCCACCCTTGAAAAATTGATGCGCCACCGGTCTCCGCTTTCCGGTTTTTTCTTGAACGGGGCGGCTTCTTTTAACACCTCCCAGGGGATGGCTATTTCCACCGACCAGCCCCGGTCTTTATCGGTCGGATTGTTTATGGTTCCATCCACCCAGACCGCCGTTTTCAATCCCTGAATATCCCAGGAATGAATAGCCGGCCCTCCGTCACGGTAAGGTTTGACCAGAAACAGGTCCCAGACGGTGTTCAGGGCGTTTATTTCCAGTTCGTAATAATTGTGACTGTCGCCGTCGGGGTCGATAAAAACTTCAAAATCATTGTCCTGGTAGATAATGGAATCCCTTCGGGTGAGCGTGGCCCAGACCTGTGGTTCCTCCAGTTCGGCTCCGACATAAAAATACTCGTCATCCCAGAGCATCTTTACTCTGGTCCTGAATCTCGGTTTTGGTTTACTCTTGCCTTCTATGTCCATAAAATCTTCGGACCAGTAAACATTTTTCCAGGAACTTTCGTCCAGCCGCCCGTCGACGGTGATCGGTCCGGCCGTCCGGTGGCACATGTAATATCTGAGCATGGGATTAATCCTGGGCTGATCAACTCCATTCAGGCCGGGCAAGAGAGGCAGTCCGGTCAGAAAAAATAACCCCAGGATCATCACCAATACTGCTGTTCTCGTCCTCATCTATAATTCTCCTATCCGTTTTTATTCGGCAGCTGTTTTTATCTCCAGATAAATAACCTTCTGTCCGGACCACTCCAGGAATTTCAGAAAATCTTCCCTGGAGATTCTTATGGTGGCGGTATTCACGTTGGGATGGAAATTGAGCTCGGTCTCGGCCAGCAGGTCCCGGTCGACCACTACTCTGACTTCTTTTTGCCGGTCGTTGATCAAACCGAATGGAGAGACGGCTCCGGCGGTCAGCCCTAAAAATTTTTGCAACCTCTCGGCCGAGGCAAAGCTCAACCGGTCTTCGGCCAGACTCAGGTTGAGCTGTTTGAGGTCGACTTTTTTATCCCCGCGGATGATAACCAGGTAGTGGTGGTGGCCGCGATAATTCCTTATGAATAGGTTTTTACAATGAGCTCCGCCCCGGTCTTTCCAGTAGCGGCTGGATTCTTCCAGAGTAAAGACGGGCGGATGTTCAAATCGTTCCCACCTGATGCCCAGGCTGTCCAGCGTTTCCAGGACTTTTTTTTCTTCGGGACTCAACCTCTCAGTCATTTCCGGACCTCATCTGCCTATTTTACTTAAAGATTTAAAACTTTAAAGCCGGGGCATATTTTCATATAATTTCTGAAGCTCGGAGAAAGATGATTTCCTGTTTATTCACCCCGATAAATATCGGACGGCTAACGGTACAAAATCGATTCGTTCGCTCGGCCACCCATGACTATCTGGCCGATGACCGAACCGGGGCTGTTACCCCGGCCCAGCTGGAGCTGTATGGCCGACTGGCGGATGGACAAATCGGATTAATTATCACCGGACACGCCTATGTTCATCTTTCCGGCAAGGCCAGTCCCCGCCAGATTGCCGTCGATGACGACCAAAAAATACCGGGCCTTAGAAAGCTGGCCGCAGCCGTTCATAAGACCGGCAGCGGTTCTTTAATTTTCCTTCAGATATCCCATGCCGGCAGGCAGACCAAGCCCGGGTTGTGCGGCCGGCAACCGGTTGCCCCCTCGGCCGTCTTAGACCCGAAATCCGGAGTGCTGCCCCGGGAGCTGTCTCCCGATGAAATAAACGAATTGATTGCCTGGTTTGTGAAAGCCGCTCTCAGAGCCAGGGAGGCTGATTTTGACGGAGTTCAACTTCATGCCGGGCACGGCTATCTTCTGAGCAGTTTCATATCTCCCCATACTAATCGTCGCCTCGACGACTGGGGAGGGAATTGGGACAACCGCTCCCGGATTATCAGAGAAATAATCGGGGGCATCGCCCGAGCCTGCGGCCCGGATTTTCCGGTTATCATAAAGATGAATGCCACCGACCATCTGGCCGGCGGAATAACGCTGGAGGAAGCCACCAACATAGCCAGGTCTCTGGAAGAGGCCGGCCTGGCGGCCATTGAAATCAGCGGCGGAATGAATGAGGCCGGACTGGGCTCAGTCTGGCCGGGATTGAGACCGGAAGAAGAGGAAGGCTATTTTGTGCCGCTGGCCGCTGTGATCAAGAAAGCCCTCCGGATTCCGGTCATGGGGCTCGGCGGGATCAGAACCTTTCGGGCGGCAGAAAGGATGGTGAGCGGCGGACAGGTGGACCTGATATCCATGAGCCGTCCGTTCATCAACCGGCCCGAGCTGGTCAGAGGATTTCAGACCGGAGAAATTGAAAAATCGCCCTGTCTGTCCTGCAATAAATGCTTTAATCCGCGGGGCATCCGCTGTGTTCAAAGAACAGCTTCCCGCCGGTCGGCCTGATTTAAGAAAACCCGAGGGCCGGGCCCGGGCAAACAGCAAAGGCTGCCGGCAAACATCTTTACCCGTGAGGCTTTTAACTGCATAATTATTTTGGGTTCAGCTCCCGATTAGTTCGTCAAAAGAGAAATAAGCGGAAGAGCTTCCCTATTTTAATAATTTGTTTGAATTTTTTCTTGGAATTTTATAAAAATATGCTTTACTAAGCCCATGCCAGACCCGGACATTATTTTCGGCTTGATTCCCAGATTGCGCGGCCGTTTTCCTGGTTTTGCCGTCGATGCCAGGGGCGAAAAGCGCCTTTACCTTAACAGCGGAGCCGGCAGCCTGACGGTCGATAGCTGTCTCCGAGCCGTGAACAATGAAGGCGCCGGACTCAACCCGATGCCGGGACAGCTAATTCCCCCTGAAAATCAAACTCTGCAGTTCCAGCAGCAGGTCAGGCAGCTGGTGGCCGATTTCCTGGGAGCCGGAAGTCACGAAGAAATTTCATTCCATTTTTCCACCACTGCCGCTCTATTCAATCTGGCCTTCTCTCTCCGTTCCCTTTTCAAAGCGGGAAAGAATCTGCTGGTAACCGACCTTGACCATTTTGCCAATATCTCTCCCTGGGAAACGATCGGCAGCTGGCAGGGAGCGGAAATCAGGAGAGTCCGGCTGACCGGGGACTTATCGCTGGATGTGGCCGACCTGCTCAAGAAACTGGACCACAATACCGTCCTGGTGGCCCTGACTGGAGCCTCCAACGTTCTGGGAACGATTCTTCCGCTGGCCAGCCTGGTGTCCGAAATCAAGCAAAAATCCGCGGCCCTGGTGGTGGTTGACGCTGTTCATCTGGCCCCTCACGCTCCGCTTGACGTCAGAGAAATCGGCTGCGATTTTCTGGCCTTCTCCGGATATAAGATTTTCGGGCCGATGATCGGACTCCTCTACAGCCACCCGGAAATGCGGGACCGAATCTCGCCTTACCGGGTGGAAACCAACAAGGAACACCCGCCCTTCTGCTGGGAACAGGGCATGCTGCCCAACCTGCAGCTGGCCGGCTTAAAAGGGGCGCTGGAGTACCTGCTGGAGCTGGGGCGGGCCGCCAGCCCGGGGGATTCCTCCTCAGCCCGTAAGACTTTCCGGCGGGCGCTGGAAGCGATCAAGCGTTATGAACTGGGTTTGAGCCTCTATTTCCTGGAAAGGCTTAAGAAAGTCCAATCGCCGCGGCTGAAATTCTACGGAATCGATAACCCGGACCGGGCGACTTCCAGGACCCCGACTTTTGCCCTGGAGATAGCCGGGCTCAATCCGTCCGAATTGAAAAAGTTGTTCTGGGAACGAGGGCGGGTGGTGATTGCCGACGGGAATCACTATTCGGCGGTGGTGGTCAGGCATCTGCAGAAGAGCGGCCTTAACCGGGTCAGCCTGGCTCATTACGACGGTCCGGATTCCATAGACCTTTTCTTTGATTGTCTGGAGAGTATAATTTCTCATTAAAATAACGTCATCATAAAAGGAGTATGAAATGGCCAAGTTTGAAGGAGTCAAATGGGCTCCGGGACAGATGCGATACTTTCTTTATGACAAGAGTTTTGAAATGTTTGAAGCCCAGGCCAAAACTTACGCCGCCACCCGGTCTGCCTATTACGCCAGCTTCCTGTGCTTTGAGGGCATCAGGTATTTCTGCCGGAAGAACGAGCGGGGCAAACTGGAACTGGTGTTTGTCAACTGGGACCAGAACCTGGAACGCTTCCGCCGCAGCATGGCTTTCAATCTGAGCCGGGAACAACAAACGATTCTGCCGACCAAGGAGGAACTGGAAGACCTGTTTATCCGAAAATTCTTTTCCCACCCGGCCCTGAGACCCTATCTGGAAGAAATGGCTGAAAAGGGAGCCCAGGGTTACCTGAGACCGTTCACCCTGGATGAAGAACACTCCATGGGGGTGACCTTTCCCAACTTTCCGGCTATCAGGGCGGTTACTTGTATGTATGACCAGTATCTGGGAGAACCATTTGTCGGAGTGGTGATTCCCCATCTGGTCAGGGCTATCGGCGTCAACGGCACGGGCTGCTTGAAACTGGGAATTAATTATCTGATGAGCATCAAAGCCATAGACGCGGCCAGAGCCCTGGTTCCGGAAGCGGCTTCGGTGCTATTTCTTGATGACCGAACCTATCTGCCGATTGAACAGCGCGAAATCAGCGAATGGGATTCATCCTGTTGCCTGTTCGCTCTGACAGACGGCACGGTGGTTAAAATACCCGAAAGCAATCTGATCCTGCCTTCGGTCACCATTAAAGGAATGGTGATTATTTTAAGAGACATGGGGCTGAAGGTTGAGGAAAGACCGTTCACTTACGGCGAGCTGCTGGAAAGGGTCAGGAAGAACGAGCTGGTGACCGTGGCCAGCATCGGCACGGCCGGAATTCTCAATCGCTGCGAAAAGCTGGTTCTGGTTGATGCCAATCTCAAAATAATCGGACAGCACCTGCCGCTCAAGACTCATTCACTTTACCGGAAACTCAGGGAAGTGCGCGAGTATTACTGGAACGTTTACCGCGGTCAGTCCCCGGCCCTGAACGGGCTGAAGGTTTTCAGGTACGAAATCGATTGAACCAGGGCGGCCGGAGCCATTCTGGACAATAAGGCTCTTGCTTAGCCGACGCGGATAGCACAATCCGCTTGTAAATATAATTAAGAGGAAGATTTCATGCTCAAAAAACATCCCCGGGCCTTGAGTTACATATTTTTTACCGAAATGTGGGAACGAATCGGTTTCTACACCCTGATGGCCATTCTTGTGCTCTACATGGACCGAGTCCTGGGCTGGTCGGATGCCAGCAAAGGCGACTGGTACGGCCTTTTTCTGGCCCTCTGTTATTTTTTCCCTCTGGTCGGAGGCTGGCTGGGGGATAGAATTTTCGGCCGTCTGAGGACCGTCAGAGCCGGGGCGGTGCTGATGGCTCTGGGCTATGTCGGTCTGGCCTTATCTTCGGCTTCCCAGACGGTCAGCTTCAAGCTGGGCCTCCTGCTGATTGCGGTGGGAACGGGGATTTTCAAGGTCAATATGTCGATGCTGGTCGGCAACATCTACCAGGACCGGCCTCAGCTTAAAGACGCCGGTTTTAATATTTATTATATGGGCGTGAATCTGGGGGCCATGGTGGCTCCGCTTATTGCCACCGTCAACAACGCTGTCTTTAACAGCTACCACCTGTCGTTCTGGGTGGCGGCCGTCGGTCTGCTGCTGGCCCTGATAATATTTCAGGCCGGTCGACCTCATCTGGCTGCTGCCGATGACCTTCAGACAAGGAAAAAGGAATTAGCCGTGGCCGGAGAGCAGCAGGAAACCCGGCAAAAGGGAAGAGACGAAAAAACAGTTTCGGTAGCCCCTGAGCCCGATTTTTCCGGGCGTATTCTGGCCCTGGTCATTCTATTTGCCATCGTCATCTTGTTCTGGGTGGCTTTTTATCAGAACGGCTTCGCTCTGACCCTGTTTGCCGCCCGCTCCACCATCCTTAAGAACTGGCTGCGACCCGAAACCTACCAGTTTTTTGAGCCATTTTTTATTTTGGCCTTGACCCCGCTGCTGTTGTTGTTTTTTGACCGCCTGCGGCGGAAAGAGAAAGAACCCTCCACCCCGCGCAAGATTTTTCTGGGAATGTTATTTATGACCGCAGCCATGTTCATCATGGTGGCGGCCTGTTTGCGGGGCGGGAATCAAGACCAAAATATCATGTCGCCGCTGTGGCTTATCGGCACCTATTTTGTGGTCACCATAGCCGAGATTCTTATTTCTCCCATGGGACTATCCTACGTCTCCAAGGTGGCTCCCTCCAGGGTGGGAGGCCTGATGATGGGCGGCTGGTATCTGGCCATTGCCTTCGGCAGTTATGGCAGCGGGCTTATGGGCAAGTTCTACAGCCGGCTGCCCCACCATCAATTTTTCCTGCTTCTGGCCGGGTTGCTGGCCCTGGCCGCAATTCTGGTGGGCTTGTCAATCAGGAAACTTGAACGTTATTCCCGTTGAAAATAAATTCAGCGACGTTAATGAAAAGGAGAGTGCCGATGGATATGACCTGTGCACTGATCAAAGAAAAAACCGAACAGGCGGTTAAAATACTGAGAGAAACCGGCCTCGACTGCTGGCTAACCTTCACCAGGGAAAGCGAAATTTGCGGAGACCCCAGCCTGGTTTTCCTGGCCCCCGGTCAGGTTACCTGGCATTCGGCTTTTATCATCGCCGCCGGCGGTCAGAAACGGGCCATCGTCGGCCTGTACGATAAGAAAGCCATCGAGGATACCGGAGCTTATGAAACGGTGGACGGTTACGTCACCGGAATAAAAGAACCGTTGCAGAAAATTTTGCAGCAGCTGCAACCTCGGAGAATCGGGATTAATTATTCCCGAACCAGTGAAATCTGCGACGGCTTGACTTACGGAATGTATCTGACCCTGCATGACATCCTTAAGGAAATCGGGCTGGAAACCAGGCTGGAATCGGCCGAAAGAATCGTATCCGCTCTGAGAGAAAGGAAATCTCCGGTTGAAATCCAGGCCATTAAACGAGCCATTGCCATTACCGAAGAAATCTTTGAACAGGTCCGTTTCTTCATCTCCCCGGGAAGGAGCGAACAGGAGATCGCTCAATTCATGCTGGACGAAGTCAAGAAACGAGGACTGCAGACGGCCTGGGGACAGAGCACCTGCCCGGCAGTTTTCACCGGACCGGATACCGCCCAGGCCCATTACTCCCCTACCGATAGGCGGGCTGAGCCTGGCCACATTCTTAATATGGATTTCGGAGTCAGGGTTGACGGCTATTGTTCGGATATGCAAAGGACCTTTTACCTTTTATCCCCGGGAGAAAGCCAGGCTCCCGCGGAAGTCAGGCATGGTTTCGAGACCATTGTTCGGGCAATCGAAGAGGCCAGGGCGGCCATGAAGCCCGGAATTCAGGGAGTAAAAATTGATGAGGTTGCCCGCCGGATCATCACTGCTGCCGGCTATGACCAGTTTCCTCACGCTCTGGGACACCAGGTGGGAAGGTTCGCCCACGACGGGACCGCTCTGCTCGGCCCGGCCTGGGAAAAGTACGCCGACAAACCATTCCGGACGCTGGAACCGGGCATGGTCTTTACCCTGGAGCCCCGCCTGACAGTTCCGGAGCGGGGTGTGGTGACCATCGAAGAAATGGTCGTGGTGACGGAGTCAGGAGCTGAGTATCTCAGCCGGCCACAGAAAGAATTGTGGCTTATCGGTTAACAACGGCCGCCGGCCGGGCGGGAAGCAGGTCCCGGCAGGCGAACCGGGCCGAATTAGCTTTATCAGGGATTAGATTAAAGCCGGGTAAATTTATGTCATTAAACCGGTTGCCGTTGCCGGTCGGCCGCCAAATCGCCAGAAATATTTGATTTTTAATCGGCTCCGAAAGGCTCTTCCAGTGAAACCGCTTCCAGTCCGCCCATGATTCTGGCCCCGTCTTCGGTGACCACCATGCAATCTTCAATCCTGATGCCAAATTCACCGCCAAGATAGATGCCGGGCTCGTTGGAAAAAGTCATTCCCGGCTGGATTCGAAGTCTGTTGCCCTGAACCAGGTACGGGAATTCGTGTCCTTCCAGGCCGATGCCGTGCCCCAGCCGGTGGCTGAAATACCGGTATCCGGGACCGAACCCGGCTTCTTCGATAACCTTCCTGGCCGCCCGGTCCACTTCCTCGCAGGCCGCTCCAGGACGGCAGGCTTTAAGAGCGGCCAGCTGAGCTTTCCGAACTGCTTCCCATATCTTTTTTTGCCGGTCTGTAGCCCGGCCAAAAACCAGGGTTCTGGTAACGTCGGAGCTATACCCCTCAACCCGGCAGCCGCCGTCTACCAGAATGACGTCGCCCGTTTCCAGATTTTTTCTTTTTCTTGAGCCGTGAGGAAAAGACGAGGCCGGGCCGAAAGAAGGCCCGCCCGAGCCGGCCACTCCGTATCTGGCATGGGCGTCTCTTATCAAAGCCGCCAGTTCATCCTGCGTCATTCCTTCCCTTATTTTCTTAAAGGCGTCTCGATAAGCCAGCTTGGTAATTCGGTTGGCCGCCTCCAGGCATCTTATTTCCTTTTCAGATTTAATTCCCCGGCAACCCTCAGAGATAGGGCTGCCGTCGGTGAGCTCCAGTCCGGGGTCATCATGTCTGAGCCCATAAACAATAAAGGCTCTGGTTTGTGGCTCAATCCCGATTGTTTTTAGCCGGGAATATTCTCTGACGGTTTTACTTATCAACACAAAAGGATTCTCGTTTTCTTCCCAGGTCCTGATTTCCTGCTCGGCCGGTATCATTTCCCTGGCCCGGTCAAGTTCAAAGCCCGAACATACCCAGACCGGTTCCTTATCGGGAAAAAGGATAAAGGCAAAGGTTCTTTCGCTCCGCCACCAGTTGACACCGGTAAAATACTGCATGGTCGGACCGGGCTCCACCAGCAATCCCCCCAGCTTATGTTCGATTATCAACCGGGAAGCCTTCTGCCATCGGAGTTTATAATCTTCCGGCCCGAAGGGCTTGATGGTCGCCAGCAGATTCTTTAAGCTGGCATCTTCCGCCTGCGCTGCTGGCGCCTGTTCCCGGCTGGCGGCAGTCATAACCCGGCCTCCGACCAGCAGGGCCAGGCCTCCGATTTTCAAAAAATCTCTTCTTCCCGGCATGTCAGCACCTCCGGCGAAATATTAAGTGATTAAATATCTCAACTTTACTTTGCTGGTCAAGAAATATTTAGCCGGCAGACTTATGGTCGGCTTTTCAACCGGCCGCAGGCTTTAAAGCCTGAACCACACCAAAAACCGCCGTAAAACCGGAAGTCTGAATTCCAGGACCTCGATTAAATCCTCTTTGCCGCTGCCGGCTATCAAAACCTGGGAGCAATACGACAGCAGTGGCATCCGGTCGGCCAGTCCATCTAAAAACCGCGAGCATATTTGGCCCAGAAAAGTTCATAAAGCTCGCGGTACTTCTGCATGGCCGCCCGGGCAAAGTCCCCGGTGTATTGAGTCAGGTAGGCCCTAACGGTCAGCGGTTCTTTATCCGGAGTTTTACTGTTCATAATTTCCAGCACTTTCTTTTCCACTAGCGGCAACTCGGCCAGGGCTTTGTCTTCAAAGGCCCGAACCGTGTCTTCCATGATTTTTCGGTTATCGCCCCAGCGCAGGATGGCCAGCCGGTTGGTCCGCCGGAATATCCAGGCAGCTGAGTCTTCCCGGTAGCGGTGCTGGGCGCAGACTTCAAAAGCCGGCGGCAACTCGGTCACTCCGGCAAAGATGGGTATTCTGGCGCTTAAGGCAGGGTTATCAAAAGCGAACCAGCAGACGGCCCCGACGTCCGGCGGCAGCCAGCTTTTCAACTGGATGACCGTGGCATAAGCGCAGGCGTTGATGGCGATCGTGCGCTGAGGAGCTATCGTTCCCGGCTTCAGGGTATTAATCAGATTAATCCAATCGCGCGACATCCAGTTGCTGACCACCGGGCTCTTCACCAGTTCGTCTGAATTCCTTCTCTTAACCGCCAGATTCCGGCTCATATCATATTCGGTGCCCTCATATGTTTCACGGTACAGGCGAAGTATGTCGGCCACAGAAACCTTTCTCTCGGGTTTAATGGAAAAGGGCAGCTCTTCCGCATTCAGGTCAAGCTTTAAGGAAGGGGCCAGCCGGCTGAAGACATAATATTCCCGGATGGCAAAGGCTTTAGGCCCGCCGTAGGCTTTCCAGAACTTAAAAGGCTCTCCTTTTTTGGGATCCCACCAGCCCATCTCTTCGGCCACCCGAAAAACATTGTCGGAAGCCAGATAGTTATTCGGGTCTTTCAGGTTCAGCTGGCTGATGCGGGGAATATTGGCTGAAATGCCCACCTGGTCGTCCGGTATTCTGACCGCGGCCCAGACCGCCCCTTTTTCCAGCGGCCCGGCTCCAAAGATTTCGAAATGCCAGACTTCCCGACTGTCGGCAATGGTCAGACACTCTCCATAATCGCCGTAACCGTACTGTTTCACCAGTTCACCGGCCAGCTTGATGGCTTCTCTGGCCGTCTTGCATCTTTCCAGCATCAACCTTTCCAGCTCTTCAATCATGAACATTCCTTCCGGGTTGTACAGCTCCTGCTTGCCGCCGATGGTGGTTTCGCCGATGGCCAGTCCGAACTCGTTCAGGGCCGGGTAGGCGGTATTCAGAAAGGCAAACGTTTCTGCCACCTCGGGAATCTCTCCCTTCAGGATGACTCCCCTCATATCCTGAGGAGTTTCGGTATGCATCCGGCCTTCATAGACCTTGTTCATGTCCCCGGGCTTATTCTGACGGCGGGGAACTATGTTGACCCACTGGCGGTAGTTTCCGTCGCAGGTGTGGCAGGTAATGACCGAGCCGTCGGTCGTAGCCAGGCGTCCGACCATGATGCTGGTGCAACCCCAGCCTTCTTCCTGGCCGTCCGAAGTTCCGGACCCGGTTTGAGTGGCCGGAGCCGCCAGCCAGAGCCAGGCCAGAGCCAGAAGCAATCCGGCCAGCAGAAAATTCAATCTTTTTTTTCTTAGAATCATCTTTGACTCCTGGTGATTATTCTGAGAGCTTCATTATCTTTTTTGCCGGTCGGGCTGTCAAACACTTTTGCCTGAAAAGCCCGGCCTTATAAATCCGGGTTTATAATCACCCCGGCCTGAGTTAGAATAATTATTAATAAAGTCTAATCATGAGAATTAGCTTCAGCCAGCCGGTTTTTATTCCCTGGGGCGGTTTTTACGGTCGGCTCCTCTATTCAGACCTGATGATAATTCTGGACGACACCCTGCTGGCTCGAGGTTTTACTTTTGTCAACCACAACCGACTGAAAGGGCCCCAGGGCGAAATCTGGATAACGGTGCCGGTCAGAAAAAAGGGGCTGGGCCGGCAGAGAATTCGAGACCTGAGGATCTTCCAGCCGGAAGTTTGGGGACAAAAATTCCTGGCCCTGCTAAAACACTATTATGGTCATTCGCTATATTTTGGACCGACTATTCAGGCCCTGGAAAAAATTATTTCCGACTCAGGCCCGAATTTTCTGAAGCTGGCCCTCGACAGCGCCCGGTTTCTGGCCGGGAGGTTTGGAATTGGCACCGATTTCAGGTTGCAGTCGGAGCTGGGAGTCGAAAACCGCGGAGTTGACCTGTTGATCGAGCTGACCAAAAAAGTCGGGGCCGAAGAGGTTCTTCTTCCCCACCTGGCCGACCGCCACCTGGACCCCGGAGCTTTGGCCAGAGCCGGGATTAAAACCGTCTATCTTAAATATCAGCCGGTGGCCTACCCTCAATTCTGGGGCCAGTTCATCGCCAACCTGTCGGCTCTTGACCTCTGGCTGTGTTGCGGTCCCGAAGGCCTGGGCAGCATCGTCCGGAGCTCCAGGTTGACCGGGGGTTGAGCGACAGGTTTATCGGGCCGGCGGACGCGAATCCTGGCCGTTGTCGAATATGATATATTCCCTCGTCAGCATATATACCGAACCCTTTAAGCCCAGAAGTTCTTCCACCACGTCCTGAATTCTGGTCGGCCGGCGGGAATCATAGTCGATAAAAAACCATAGCTTTTTCGCCGGCCAGTCGGGCTTGATTTTCACCCGGTTCTGATAAACTCCGGTCAGCCTTTCCAGGTTTTCTGCCGACAGGCGCTTTTCCAGCTCTTCCAGGTCAGAAATTTCAGGGTCGGAAAGGTCCAGGCTATAGACCAGACCCTTTATATCATGAGACAGCGGCGGGCAATCAGCCTGACATTTTTTCAAGGCTTCAAACCTGAGTCCTTCGGGCAAAACGGCGTTTATTCTTTCCAGGAATCCCGTTTCATCCAGATTATCCAGCGCCTTGAATTCCATGACCTCCGCCCTGGCCGTCAGGCCCAGAGGCAGAGCCGGAGCATAAGTCACCAACATCTTGGGATGAAAGCCTTGAGAAAAGGCCGGGTTCAACCCGGCTCGCCTGAAGGCTCGTTCCAGATGATTAAGAAGGTCGTTGTGAGAAATGAACCGGGCCGGTCCGGATTTGCTATAAACAGCCCGGTATCTGACCGGTTCCACAAGCCGCTCGACCTTATGTTCATCGGCCGAGGCGAGAACAATCGGAATTCTTTCCGGTTCTTCCGGTCTGGCTTTATAATCAGGCCATTCACAGGCCAGGCAATCAGCACAGTTTCTGTCCGGGCAGGATTCGGTGTAACACGCTCCGAGGCCGGCCTGCAGTTCCTGTTTCAGGTAATCTTTTTTCAGGCCGATATTTACAATATCCCAGGGAAGGTCGGCTTTAAGAGGAATGGCTTTAAGATAATCACGATAATCGAGGTCGGCCCTCTGGAAAGCCTCTTCCCAGAGCTCAAAATTGAACTGGTCCAGCCAGCCGTCGAAACGGGCTCCCAGCCGGTAAGCCTGATGCAACACACTTCCCAGACGCCTGTCTCCTCTCGAAAACACGGCTTCCAGAATTGAGGCCTTGACCCGGTGTTCTTTCAGCTCGACTTTTTTCCAGCGGCCGATATTGCTTCTGATGTACTCCTGCTTCTGCAGCAACAACTTCTCCTCATCCATGGCCAGCCACTGAAAAGGGGTATGCGGCTTGGGGATGAAAGAAGACAGGCTGAGGTTAATGGCCGGCGGAGCGCCCAGAGTTTGGCGACCGAGTTCGACCAGCCGTCCGATCAGGGTGATTATCGATTTCAGGTCTTCGGCGGTTTCGGTCGGCAGCCCGATCATAAAATACAGCTTGAGCAGTCTCCAGCCGTTCTCAAAAGCATACCCGGCCGCGGTCAGCAACTCCTGGTCTGAAATTTTCTTGTTTATAACCCGCCTCAATCGTTCGCTCCCGGCTTCAGGCACCAGAGTGAAACCTGTTTTTCTGACGCGAACGATATTCTCCACAAGCTTTCTCGACAGGCGACCCGGTCTCAGCGAGGGCAGGGAAACGGCAATTTTTTCATTTTCCAGACAGGGCATCAAACAGTCCAGGGCTTTTTCCAGGAAAGGATAGTCGCCCACAGACAGAGCGTTGAAGGACAGATCTTCATAGCCGGTGGCCTTTAATCCCTGCCGGGCCGTCTCGATAGTCTGCCCTGACGGACGCAGCCGGTACGGGAAATAGAGGCTGGTCGCCTGACAGAATCGACAGTTCTGAGGGCAACCCCGGGCCACTTCGACCTGAAGACGGTCAAAGACGCTCTGGATATTGGAAACAATATATCTTTCCGGCGGGGCCGCCCTTTCCAGTGGGTAAACCACCCTTTTCTCAATTCGCTCCGCAAACCCGGGCTGCGGACGCGGCACCAGAAGCGGGCTCAACGGCTGCGGCCGGGCCTGATAAAAAGCAGGGATGTAAAGACCCCGGACGCCGGCCAGACTTTTAAGCAATTGGTTCCGGTCTTTGAGGTTATCTTTAACTTCCAGGCAGCGGTCAATAATTTCATTGATCAGCTCTTCCCCGTCGCCGAAGGCAAAGACATCAATAAAGTCGGCCAGCGGCTCAGGATTAAGGGCGGCCGGGCCTCCGGCGATTACCAGCGGCTGGCCTGGTTCCCGGTTCCTGGCCAGCAGCGGGACCTTTCCCAGGTCAAGGATGGTCAGCAGGTTGGTGTAATTCAATTCGTAAAGAAGAGAAAAACCGACGATATCAAACTGATGGAGGGGAATTTTATTTTCCAGACTGTAAAGAGGCAGACCCGTATGGCGCAGCTGGCTTTCAAAATCCGGCCAGGGGGCAAAGACCCGCTCGGCCAGAACCTCGGTTCGCCGGTTAAGCTGGTCATAGAGGATTCTCTGCCCCAGATAAGAGAGACCGATTTCATAGACTTCGGGAAAAGCCAGGGCCACCCGGAGCTCAACTGAAGCCGGATCCTTTTTGACCTGATTCCATTCACCGCCGGTGTATCGCCCGGGCTTCTGCACCCGACGCAGAAGCATTTCAAGCTGCATGGGGTTAATCGATTGAATCTTGGTCATAATAATCTTTCAAAAAAAGTAATCAGATATACCGGAACCGCCTCATCCTGACATTTATTACCAGGCTGGCGGCCAGAAAATTGGCCAGAAGGGATGAACCGCCGTAACTCAGGAATGGTATTGGTATACCGGTGATCGGAAACAGTCCGACCAGCATCATAACATTTATCAGGAACTGGCAACCGATCATCATGGTTACCAAAAAAGCCAGATAGACCCCCGCCCGGTCGGCTGACACCCAGATTGCTGAGAACAACCGGTAGATCAACAGGAAATACAAGGCAAACACCGCCATCAGTCCCAGAAAACCAAGTTCTTCGGCCACGACCGCCATTATGAAATCAGTATGGCGGGCCGGCAGAAACCTCAGCTGGCTCTGGGTTCCCTTGTGGTAGCCCTTACCGGTCAGCCCGCCGGAACCGATGGCGATTTTAGACTGACGAAGTTGATAACCGGACCCCCGGGGATCCTGGTTGGGGGTGAGCAGGGTTTCAATTCGTTTTTTCTGATAATCCTTCAGGGCATAATTCCAGCCGACAAACCCGGTTACCAGTACAGCGGCTAATATTATGGCCAGATATTTTTTCTTCATCCCGGCCAGAATATAGACCCCGATGAGTATCGGCAGATAAGTCAGAGCCGTTCCCAGGTCGGGCTGCAGGGCGGTGAGGCTTGCGGGCAGGCCGACCACGGCCGAACTGATCACAAAACCCTTAAAGGACAGACGATCTTCCCGGTATTCGGAAAATATCCTGGCCAGAACCAGGATAACAGCAATCTTCGTCACCTCGGAAGGCTGGGCCTGAAAGGGGCCCAGAACGATCCAGCTCCTGGTATTGGCCACCAGTTTTCCGAAAAACAGAAGACCCAGAAGAACAACATTCATCAGTATATAGAGCGGAATAGAGATGGAAATCAGGAATTTATAATCTATCATGACGGCCACCAGCAGCGCCAGCAAGCTGACTATCAGCCAGATAGCCTGGCGCCAGACGAACTGAGAAGCCTGAAAATAGATGGCGCTATAAACAAAGATTATGCCGACGATGGAAATGACCACCATCAGCAGAATCGTGACCGAGTCAATTTCCTTGAAGATTCGCCTGTCTAACATATTTTTCCCGATAGGCCTTAAATATCTGGCCGGCAATGGGAGCGGCTGTCTGCCCGCCCAGGCCGCCAAATTCTACCAGCACCGTGACCACAATCTCCGGGTTGTCGCGAGGGGCAAACCCGGTGAACCAGGAGTGGGTCTTCTTGACTTCCAGACCCCTTTGAATCAGGCGTTCGGCCGATTCCCGGCTGATAAGTTGGGTGGAACCGGTTTTGCCGCAGACCTCAAACCCCGGCTGATAAGCTCCCTGTCCCGTTCCCTGTCTGTTAACCGAGCGCCACATTCCTTCTATGACTGTCTCCATGGCAGTTTCAGGCAAACCGACTCTCTCCCGGCCGTCGGATTTCTCCTGCTCTTTGACCAGGTGAGGCCGGACTCGCACTCCCCGATTAGCCACCAGGGCGGTCAGGCTGGCTAATTGCAAGGGCGTTACCAGCAGCGGTCCTTGCCCGATAGCCACAGAAATCGTCTCTCCCGGAAACCAGGCCTGCCGCAGGAATTTTTTCTTCCAGTCGGTGCTCGGCACCAGACCTTCTTTTTCGCCCGGCAGGTCAATTCCCGTCTTCTGTCCCAGACCCATTAAGCGGGCATATTCGGCAATGGTATCGATGGGCAATCGGCGTCCAAGCTGATAAAAATAGATATTGCAGGAATTTCTGATAGCTTCCGGCAGATTCAGGCTGCCGTGTCCCGGTTTGAACCAGCAATTGAATTCCTTGTTGTATAGCTCAATGGTTCCGCTGCAGAAGAAAGTTGAATTTTCGGTGATGATTCCTTCATTCAGAGCCGCCAGGGCCATGACCAGCTTGAAGGTAGAACCCGGAGGGTAAAGGCCGCGGAGGACCCGGTTCTCCAGCGGCTTGCCGGGGTCGTTGACCAGGGCCAGCCACTCCTCGGCAGAAAAGCGGCTTATGAACCGGTTGGGGTCATAAGAAGGTGAACTGGCCCAGACCAGGCATTCTCCGCTCCGGGGGTCAATGGCCACAATAGCTCCTTCCCTGCCCTGCAGCAATTCTTCGGCTCTCTTCTGAAGGTCAAAATCTATCGTCAACTCGAGATTGCGGCCCGGCTGAGGTTCAGTCCGACTGATCTCGGCCCGGGGTCGCCCCAGACTGTCCACCATTTCCATAATCTTCCCTTCACTTCCGGTTAGAGTATCGTTGTACTGCTTCTCCAGACCGGACTTGCCGATCATTTCACCGCCCCGCCAGCGTTTCTCGGGCTGGGTCCTGATTTCATCGACCGAAACTTCCTGAAGGTACCCCAGCAGATGAGCCACGGTCGGTCCAAATGGATAATATCTCCTGGGCTCCACTTCCAGCTTAATTTCCGGGAAGTCGTCTTTCCGGGCTTCGATCAGAGAAATATCCTCCAGCTTTAGATTGTCCATGATGATGATCGGTTCATGGGCCGGGATAAACCGGTAGCGGTCGATTCTTTTCTTCAGCTCTTCCCGGTTGAGGTGAAGCAGCAGAGCCAGGTTGTCGATCGTAACTTCGATATTTTCCACCGCTTCCCGCACCAGTGAGACTTTGAAACTGGGCGTGTTATCGGCCAGAATTACCTTCTGCCGGTCAAAAATAAGTCCGCGGGGCGCGGTCAGAGGCAATTCTCTAAGACGATTAGCTTCGGCCATCTTCCAGTATTTTTGATGGTCAAGAACCTGAATTTTCCAGTAGAAGATCAGCACCAGAATTAACAGGGATGTCAGAACGAAGAAGGCAATCTTCGACCTTCTGATGACTACCGTTAAGTCTTCATATATTCTGGCCATGGCGCTTCATTATACTGTCGGATTGACCTTCCTGAAGAGATTAAGAATAGCGGCCGAAATAAGAGCCGTGACCGCCGGCTGAAGATACAGGGCCGGCTGACTGTAGAGCAGACTTTTGCGGAAGATCAGAAAATAGAAAAAGGCCCAGATAAACAATTGTCCCAGGCTTAAGATAAAAACAAAGACTAGTCTCTTATAGAAGGTGCGAATGTCCAGCTTGCGGCTTAACCAGCCGGCCAGAAAACCGGTAATGGTCAGACTCAAACCGGCCAGTCCGAAGACTCCATGAGAGAAAGCGTCCTGCACCAGCCCGGCGCAGGTCCCCATTATCGCTCCGTCCAGTTCCCCGTAAACAATCGCGATTATTATAACCAGAACCGAGAAAGTGTTTATCAACAGACACAGGGTCGGTTCCAGCCAGCCCAGAAGGGCATAAAGACCGACGGCCATAATCAGGCTCAGGACCAGCACAAATCCCTTTCTTACCACCTGTTACCTCAGGATCAGGTCGGTGTTTTTCAGCACCGCCACCAGTTCCAGCTCCCTGATATCAAAATATGGTTTAACGATAATTTTCTTAAATATGCCTTCCCGGCTTGAAATCTGCAGGATTTTGCCCACCTTCAAACCCGGGGGAAAAACCCGGTCAAAACCGGAAGTGATGACCTCATCGCCTTCCAGCCCGGCCGGCGAACTGGACATCACGTATTTCACCAGACACCTTCCCTGTCCGTCTCCGGACAGAATGCCCGGCATCCGGTCCCCGACCGAAATCACCGCCACCCCGCTGTCCTCAGAGGTTATTAACAACACTCTGGCCTCGCGGGCTCCGACCGGTTCAGCTGTCCGTCCTATCAGGTTCCCGAACCTGTCGCAGACCGGTAGATTTTTGGCTAGACCGTCGGCACTGCCCCTGTTTATTATCAAAGAACGATAAAAGTTGGAGGTATCGAAACCGATCACTCTGGCCGGGACCACGGTTCCCGCCACCAGCTTCAGATTCGCTTCCAGGTCGGCTTGTTTGAGAGCCAGCCGCAGCTTTTCCTGGAGCAGTCGATTTTCCTGGCGCAGAAAAAATATTTCTTTTTCCAGTTCCTGATTCTCCCGGCTGACCCTGGCCAGGTCTCTTATATTATTCCAGGTTCCGGCCAGAAACCGCCCCGAACCAACCACCGCCTTTTGAACCGGGGTCAACAGGCTGAACAAAATTTTTTCCAGCAGCGTGGTCTTGCTGCCAAGCGGAACCTGGTAGGAAATTAACAGCAGGTGAAAGAAAACCAGCACCCCGGCGGTCAGGAATTTATTCTTAACAAGGCGGGTCGGAGACATCAAATCCCGGTGCTGTCCGTCACTCCAGCGATATTTTTTTCAACAGGTCCAGGTCGTCGAGCAAACGACCGGCTCCCATGACCACCGAGGTCAGCGGGTCTTCGGTCAGGAAGACCGGCAACTGCGTTTCTTCCCTGATTCTCTTGTCCAGATTTTTCAGCAGCGAACCGCCGCCGGTCAGGATGATGCCGCGGTCGATGATATCGGCCGACAGCTCGGGCGGGGTTCTTTCCAGAGCGATCCGGACGGCATTGATGATGGCCGTAACCACTTCTTCTATGGCTTCGCGAATTTCCTGGTCGTCCACTACGATAGTCCTGGGAATGCCTTCCCTCAGGTCCCGGCCCTTAATTTCCATGGTCAGAGACTGGTCCAGGGGATAAGCGGAACCGAGCTGCATTTTAACCTGTTCGGCCGTCTTTTCTCCAATCAGCAGATTGTATTTTTTCTTCAAATACTGGATGATGGCATCATCCATTTCGTTGCTGGCGATTCTGATGGAATGATTGAAGACCACCCCGTTGAGAGAGATGACCGCAATATCAGTCGTCCCGCCGCCGATATCCACTATCATGTTTCCGGTCGGTTCGGAAATTGGCAGGTCGGCTCCCACGGCCGCGGCCATCGGCTGTTCCACAATATAGACTTCGGAGGCTTTGGCTCGCAGAGCCACATCTTTGACTGCTCTTCTTTCTACCTGGGTTATCCCGGTGGGGATCCCGATGACGATTCTGGGCCGCAGCAGGAAGCCCCGGTTATTCATGGCCTGCTTGATGAAATAATCGAGCATTCTTTCGGCGATCTCAAAGTCGGCAATGACGCCGTCTCTCATCGGCTTGATGGCCACAACGTTGTTGGGAGTCTTGCCGAGCATTTCTTTAGCCCGGTTGCCGACAGCTTCAATTTTTCCGTTCTGCTTGTTAATTACCACTATCGAGGGTTCCTGGACCACTATTCCCCGGCCTTTTAGATAAACCAGGGTGTTGGCCGTTCCCAGGTCCACCGCCAGGTCACAAAACAGTCGGTCTTTCATCCAGCTCCAGAGACTCATTTCGGTCCTTTCTTTTCTCGGTTTCTCATATGATTATTTAACATAAAAAACCCCCTCTGGCAAATGGTAAATTGCCGGTTAAGTCCAAAAATTGTCTTGACTTGCCCTCTGGTTTTTTAATATACATTAAGAAAAAAACGGAAAGGAGAACCAGATGAGTTATAAGCCCTACGTTCCCGAAAAAACAGATATGAAAGAATTCACTCTGCGGGCAATCATCCTGGGATTGATCATGACCGTTATTCTTGGTGCCGCTAACGCTTATCTCGGGCTGAGAGCCGGCATGACCATAGCCGCCACCTACCCGGCCGCGGTCATCGGAATGGCCCTGCTGAAGATCATGCGCGGTTCCATCCTGGAAGAAAATATCGCCAGGACTGTCGGGTCGATCGGTGAATCGGTGGCCGCCGGGGCCATCTTCACCATCCCGGCCTTTCTGATAACCGGCGCCTGGCTCAAATTCAACACCGTTGACGCCTACATCAAGTCTACCGCCCTGATGTTTGTCGGCGGTCTGCTGGGAATTCTTTTCGTCACGTTCCTCAGAAGGATTATGGTCACCGACCCGGAACTGCCCTTCCCTGAATCGGTGGCCGCCGCCGAAATACACAAGGCCGGCCAGAAAGGCAGCGCCGGGGCCAAATTCCTTTTCCAGGCGATGGGCGTCGGAGCCCTGCTTTATGCCCTGGGCGTGGTTCAGCTTTTTGCGGCCTCCAAGGAATTCATAATTAAGCTGGGAAAAATCGGCTCCAGCTTTGTTCGTCTGGGAGCCACCAAAGAAGCTGAAACCATCGGCACCGGCGGCCTGGTCAGTGTTTCCGGACCGGGCATCTTCCCGGCTTATATCGGGGTCGGCTACATTATCGGGCCGCGTCTGGCCTCGCTCAACTTTGCCGGCGGGGTTCTGGCCTGGGGTCTGTTTGCCCCTCTGCTGATGTATTTCCTCGGGCCTCATCTGGTAACTCAATTCTACGGACCGGGGGTGGCCATGTCGGACGTGGCCTGGCCGGAACTGGTAACCAACGTCTGGAAATTCATCATCAGGCCGATTGCCGTCGGCGGAATGCTGGTCGGCGCCGGCTATACTCTTTTCCGCATGAGAAAAAATCTGGGAGCCGGAATCAAGCGGTCGATAGGTGATGTCAAGAAAGCCGCCGAAAAGACCGAAATTACTTCCAGAATCGAAAAGGACCTGAACAGCCGGCTGGTTCTGTTGCTGATGGCGGTAACCGTGATCCTGATGGTTTTTGTCTACCGAATCTTCGCCGGCAGCTATCCGCCGGCTATTCTGGCCGCTGTGGTCATGGCTCTGGCCGGATTTTTCTTTGCCGCCGTTTCCGGTAATCTGGTCGGAACCATAGGTTCTTCCAATAATCCCATCTCTGGTCTGACTCTCTCCACCCTGATCATCGCCGGATTGCTGATGGTCCTGATCGGAGCCAGAGGCACCAGCGGGGTGGTAGCCGTGCTCGGAGTGGCCTCAGTGGTTTGCGTTTCTTCAGCCGTGGCCGGAGAAATGCTTCAGGACCTGAAAGTCGGCCATATTCTCGGGGGAACCCCCTGGAAGATGCAGGTGGGCGACATTTTCGGAGTCCTGCTAGCCTCCCTGCTACTTTATTTTCCGCTGATGATCCTGCACGGGGCCTTTACCTTCGGCAGCAAAGACCTGCCTGCCCCTCAGGCCGGGTTAATGGCCGCCATTTCTCAGGGAATAGTCGGCGGCGAGATGGCCTGGCCGCTGGTTATTGTCGGCATGCTGATGGGTTTTGCCCTGATCCTGGTTCAGGTCCGCTCTCCCATGCTGGTGGCCGTGGGCATGTATCTTCCGCTGGAAACGACCTTTGCCATTTTCGTGGGCGGCATGATCAAGGGAATTCTGGACCGGATGATAACCAGGCGCCAGTTGAACCCGGCCCAGAAAGCCAGGGTGGAAAATGTCGGCATACTGCTGGCCGCCGGCCTGATTGCCGGAGAGGCCTTAACCGGTCTGATCCGGGCCGCCTGGAAGTTTTTCTTCCTGCAGAATATGATCAGCAAAGACATCCCGGTCATTTTTAAGAACCCGACTTACCTGGGCGGGCTGGCCGTCCTGGTGCTGATCGGATTTTACCTGATCGCCGTGCCGCTCAAGAATGCCGGAGCCCCGGACGAGCCCCCTCCGCCGTCGGCCGTTATCTAAAATTTTTACAGGCCCGCCGGCAGTTGTCTTAACCGGGGCACTGGTCTAAAATAGAATCATGGCTTTGCTTGAAATCATAACCGTCGGACATCCAACTCTGGCCGTCCCGGCCCGTCCGGTTGAAGATATTAATCTGGAAATCGTAGAACTGGCCAGAAATATGGTGGAAACCATGCACCAGGCTCCCGGGATCGGCCTGGCCGCCCCCCAGGTCAACGTCAGCCTGCGGTTGATTACGGTCGACCTGTCGGTCGGAGAAAACGATAAAGACCTCATCATCATGGTGAACCCCGAAATCCTGGAGGCCGAAGGAGAACAGGTTGCGGAAGAGGGGTGTCTGTCGGTTCCGGGAATCTATGAGAAAGTCCTACGCCCTTCTCGAATACTGGTCAGCGGTTATGACCTCGACGGGAAGGAAATCAAAATGGAAGCCAGGGACCTTCTGGCCCGGGTTTTCTGCCATGAGATCGACCATCTGGACGGCAAGCTGTTTGTGGACCGACTTTCACCGCTGAAAAGACGCCTGGTCCGCAACCGTCTGAAAAAGGAACTTGGTAAGACCTGATGAGGGTTGTCTTTTTTGGCAGTCCCCACACCGCCCTTCCGGCCCTGAACGGACTCCTGTCCGCCGGCCACGAAATCAAGCTGATCATAACCCAGCCGGATAGACCGGCCGGCCGCGGCCAGAAGCTGACTCCGCCGGCGGTCAAGGTTTTTGCCGAAGACCATGGACTCCCCTACCTTCAGCCAGAAAAGATTCGAAAGGATGAGAAGATCCTGGAGGCCATAAAGGCAGCTGATCCCGAGGTGAACATAGTTGTGGCTTACGGGCAGATAATTCCCGGGCCGATTATCTACCTGCCGCCCCTCAAATCGCTCAACATACATTTTTCCCTGTTGCCGAAATACCGCGGGGCGGCCCCGGTTCAGTGGGCCATTCTGAACGGAGAAAGGTTTACCGGAGTCACCATTTTTCAATTGACCGAAAAAATGGACGAAGGCCCGATTCTATCTCAGGAGATCGTTCCGATTCTTCCCCGGGAAAATGCCCATGAGCTTGAAACCAGACTGTCGCATATTGGAGCCCGGCTCCTTCTTCAAACTCTGGAAAAAATACACTCCCTGGAACCGAAAGAGCAGGAACACTCTCTGGCCACCCTGGCGCCAAAATTGACCAAAGACCGGGGACAGATTGACTGGCGGCAACCGGCCGAGGTCATCGACCGCACAGTTCGGGCTTTTTACGGCTGGCCGGGAGCATTCACCTTTCTTGCAGGTCAAAAGCTGGAAATCATTTCCGGCCAGGTCACCCAGGGACTTATGCCCCAGGCCAGCCCGGGTGAAGTCGTCCAGATTGACCGATCGGGAATTTATGTCTGCTGCGGCCAGAAAAGCTTCTATCTGATAGAGAAGGTAAAACCGGAGGGCAGAAAAGAGATGTCTGCCCATTCTTTTTCTCTCGGGGGGAAAGTCAGGGTCGGCACCATCCTGGGTTGATTTCCCAAAATGGCCGGTTATTCTTCTATGATGTAATGAATCGGGTTAATCGGTTTGCCGTTCAGGTGAACTTCGTAATGAAGATGCGGGCCCAGGGCCTTGCCGGTCTTGCCCACATAACCGATAACCTGACCACGGTTGACTTTCTGTCCGGACTTGACCGCATATTTGTTTAAGTGCCAGTACTCGGTGGAAAATCCGTTGCCGTGGCTGATGGAAACAAAGTTCCCCTTGTACTTATCGAAGCCAACCTGAATCACTACCCCGTCGGCCGTAACTACCACCGGGTTATTGAGGTTGGTGGCGATATCAAGCCCGGCATGGAAGGCATTCCGACCGGTAAAGGGGTCAATCCTGGGTCCGAAGGATGAAGAAACCCAGCCCACAGTCGGCCAGATGGTGGGCGTCGTGGCCAGAACGGCGGTCTGGCTCTCAAAGAAGTGCAGCATATAGTTCAGGTTTTTCTCCACGGCATCAGCCCGCTGTTTTATGGCCTGCAGGGCGCCCGGTTCGACCCCTTTCCTCTGAGGGGACAGACTCAGGTCACCCTTTTCTCCGCCGCCCAATCCGGGCTCGCCTTTGAGATTTTCGGGAGATTGTAAGCCGGCCAGGACATTTATCTTCCGGGCATAATCCTCAAAATTGCGGATGGTCTCTTTCATCTGGGAAATCGTGCTTTCGTAAGTGGCTATGGTTTCCTTCTGAACGGCAGTTTCTTTGAGAAGTTCGCGATAACGGGCTTTAGTCATGGTCATCGAGAAATAGTCCAGCAGAAAAAACACAAATAGAACCAGGAAAGATATTCCGGCTCCGATCATCAACCGGACTGCTTTCTGCGGAATATTGATCGTGCGGAAACTGGTCTTCCAGTTAGGAACTATAACTATTGATATAAACTTTTTAGCCATTTCTAACCTTTTTCTTTAGCATATTGTAACCTTTTCTGTCAACCCTTTGAAAAAATTTGTCAGGCCCACCTCATTCAATTACTCTGAAAATTACATCATGTTCACGAACCGGCATATCCACCTTAAAGGCCACTTCCTCTCCGGCCCGGGCTTCCTCAACCGGTCTGTGCTCAATCTGCATCGATTCGATTTTTTGAAAAAAGTCGGTGCTGTGCCCTTTGATGTGCACTACGTCTCCGATCTTGAGTCCCCGGCCCGAAATCTTGGCCACTCCCACCTGAATTTTCGAAAAATAATGAGTTATACGGCCTACCTCTACCTCCTCCATTTTTACCCTCCTTATAAATTTGTCTAAAAAATATCAAAAAAGTTGAATTTTAGCAAATAAAATTTAACCGCCTAAAGCCTCCCCCCTTATGGACAGGGCTCAGTTCGCCAGGTTTAACTTCTCCCCAAAGCCAACCCCCACTGTATTTATCCCCTTCGGCCAAAGGATTATTTATAGAACCGCAGCCGAGAAGCCGGGCCATTTTCCGGCCGTCCTTTCCACCAGATACCGAACAGGTATATTTCCTTAACCGCCGCAGAGGACAGATCCCCCGTTGACATTAAGGATTTCGCCCGTTATGTGCAGCGCCAGGTCCGAAACCAGAAACAGGATCGGTCCGGCAATATCTTCAGGAGGAGGGATTCTTTTTAACGGTATCGACTGCCGTACCTTCTCCCTGAATTCGGGGTCGGAAAAGACCTCGGTGCACATATCAGTGTCCACCCAGCCGGGAGCCACGCAGTTTACCCTGATATTGTAGGGGGCCAGCTCCACGGCCAGCGATTTGGTGAGGGCCAGCAGGGCGCCCTTGCTGGCGGCATAATGAGAATGGAGGGCCTCTCCCCTGACCGCAGCGGTGGAAGCCACGTTAACTATCCAGCCCTGCCGGTTCTTTTTCATCCAGGGAACCACGGCGTTGGTAGCGTAAAAGACACCGTCCAGGTTTACGGCCATGGTTTCTCGCCAGACCTCTTCTGTCATATTGCCCATCTCTCCGTAGGTCCAGATGCCGGCATTATTGACCAGAATATCAATCCTGCCCCATTTCTCGCCTATGGCGGCCACCATCTGCTCAACTTCCCGCCGGCTGGAAATCTCCGCCCGGCAGAGGAGTCCCTGTCGACCCGCGGCTTCAATCTTCCGCACCACTTCTCGGGCAGCGGGTTCGTTTTTCTGATAGTGGACGGCCACATCGGCTCCAGCTTCTGCCAGCAGGACAGCCGTCGCCTGGCCTATGCCGCGGGAACCGCCGGTAACCAGCGCCTTTTTGCCGTCAAGCCTTATCATTTTACGTCCTTTCGCTCTCGGAATTTTTTACAGATGCCCCAGGGTGAAGTCCGGCATCTTATGAAACTCTAAATAACGGTAAATCTGGTCCGCCAGCGGCAGAACTTTTTCATTCATGACGGCCATATATTTCTCCACCGACGGCAGTTGGCCTTCTATGGCGGCAACGGCCGCCAGTTCAGCCGAGCCTAAATATACCCGGGCGTTGTCTCCCATCCGGTTGTCAAAATTTCTGGTCGAGGTGGAAATCACCGTTGTCCCCGGCCTGACCCGGGCCTGATTGCCCATGCAGAGAGAGCAGCCCGGTATTTCCACCCTGGCTCCTACCTGAGAGAAAGTCGCAAACAATCCCTCTTTCATCAGCTGGGTATAATCCATCCTGGTGGGCGGAGTCAGCCAGATGCGGGTGGATGGATAGCAGGCTTTATCAAATATCCTGGCCGCTGCCCGGAAATGGCCGATATTGGTCATGCAGGAGCCTATGAACACCTCATCAATCCGGTCGCCGGCCACTTCACTCAAGAGTTTGACATCGTCAGGGTCGTTGGGGCAGGCCAGGATGGGCTCTTTGATTTCAGCCAGGTCGATCTCTATCACCGCCGCATATTCGGCGTTGGTGTCACGCTTTAAAAGAACCGGGTTCTTCAACCATTCCTCGCAGGCCCTGATTCTTTTCTCCAGCGTCCCGGCATCCCGGTAGCCGGCCTCTATCATCTTTTTCATCAGAACAATGTTACTCCGGATAAAATCCGCCACCTTCTCTTCTTTTATAGAGATGACTGCAGCGGCCGCCGACCTCTCCGCAGAAGCATCCGTCAGCTCGTAGGCCTGCTCGACTGTCAGGTCCTCCAGGCCTTCCATCTCTAAGATGCGGCCGTTAAAAACATTTTTCTTGCCCTTCTTGGCCACGGTCAGCAGACCCTGCTTGATGGCGAAATAGGGTATGGCATTTACCGCGTCCCTCAGGGTGAGACCCGGATTCAATTTTCCGGAAAACCTGACCAGAACCGACTCCGGCATATCGAGCGGCATAAAACCCAGAGCTCCGGCAAAAGCCACCAGTCCGGAACCGGCCGGGAAGCTGATGCCGACCGGAAATCTGGTGTGAGAATCGCCGCCGGTTCCGACCGTATCGGGAAGAATCAATCGATTGAGCCAGGAATGGATAACGCCGTCTCCGGGCCTCAAGGCCACGCCTTTTCTCTCTATGACAAAGGCCGAAAGATTGCGGTGCATCCTGACGTCGGTCGGCTTGGGGTAGGCAGCCGTATGGCAGAAAGACTGCATGAACAGTTCAGTCTGAAACTCCAGGCAGGCCAGCTCCGTCAGTTCATCGGCCGTCATCGGCCCGGTGGTGTCCTGAGAACCAACCGTGGTCATCCTGGGCTCGCAGGAGGTACCGGGCAGCACGCCGGGCAGGCCGCAGGCCCGGCCGACGATTTTCTGGGCCAGGGTAAAGCCCTGACCTGGCTTCGGCTCCGGGTTCTGAACCTGAACGAAAAAGTCGGCTTCCGGCCAGCCCAGGTCCTTCCTGGCTTTAGCCGTCAACTGACGTCCGATAATCAGATTAAGCCGTCCGCCGGCCCGGAATTCATCTTTAATCGTTACCGGCTTCCAGTCAAACCTGGCCAGCACCTCTCCTTTCTGACTGTTTATTGTTCCCTCTCTGGTCTTGATTATTATGATATCGCCGGTTTTCAGACGGCTGACATCAGCCTGAATCGGCAGCCCCCCGGAATCTTCGGTGGTGTTGAAGAAAATCGGGGCAATCAACCCGCCGATGACCACACCGCCCCTTCTTTTATTGGGAACATAAGGGATGTCCTCTCCGATATGCCACATCAGAGAATTGCAGGCCGATTTTCGGGAAGAGCCGGTCCCGACCACATCGCCCACAAAAGCCACCTTAAATCCCTCTTCCCGGAATTTTTTGATAATTTCCAGCCCGCCGGGAAACCTGGTCTCTCCCATGCTCAGGGCGTGAAGCGGTATATCGGGACGACTCCAGGCGTACTTGGCCGGAGAAAAATCATCGGTATTGATTTCTCCGTCGACTTTGAAGACCTTGAGCACAATTTCTTCGGGCAGTTCGGGTTTTGACAGGAACCACTCTCCCCGGGCCCAGGACTCCAGAACTTCCCGGGCATATTTATTGGTTTTGGCCAGAGCCAGAATCTTATCATAGGCGCCGTAAACGAGAATGATGTTTTTTAGAGCGGCGGCAGCCGCAGCGGCCGTTTCAGGGTTTTCCAGCATAGCCACCAGGGGGTCGACGTTATAACCGCCGATCATCGTTCCCAGCAAGAAGACAGCTTTTTCCCGATTGATCAGCGGCGATTTTTTGGTCCCGGCAGCTATCTCCGTCAGCCAGGCAGCCTTAACCCGGGCAGCCGGGTCCACTCCTGGAGAAATTCTCTGCTCAAGCAAATTAACGAGTTCCTGTTCTTTTCCGGCCGGAGGACTTTCCAGAAGCCGGCAAACTTCCTGGGCTTCTTCGGCGGTCAAAGGCAAAGGCGGAATTCCCTGTTTCTCTCTCTCCAGAGCCTTTTGATAATAATTTTCCAGCATGGGTTGAACTCCTTATCAGATTTAGTTATCGAGGTGAAAATCCAGGTTAATATCTTAAAAAGAATCGATTTTTTTGTCAAAAGAAATCACCTCCCCCCGGCCCAAAAAATTATTGATTTTCACCTCTGAAAATAATAGAATGATTTCTTAATATTTTCTCTATAAATCAAATCAGGAGGTAAAATGATCGACCGCACCGCTATCGAAAGAGCCAAAGAACATTTTGGCAAACTTCTGGAAGCTCAGATGGAAAGAGTGGCCAGGCTTAAAGCCGCTCCGGACTGGGTGGATTACAGCCGGATCTCGCCCATCAAGGTTGGAATCCTTCCCGGAGACGGCATCGGCCCCTTCATTGCTGCCGAAGCTGAAAGGGTGCTTCGCTACATGCTGGAGGATGAGCTGAAGAAGGGCAAAATCCAGATCGCCACCATTGAAGGCCTGACCATCGAAAACCGGGCGGCCCACAACAAAGCTATCCCCGACGATGTTCTGGAAGAAATCAAGAAGTACCACGTAACCCTCAAGGGCCCGACCACCACTCCCCGCAAAGGCGACCCCTGGCCCAACATCGAAAGCTGCAACGTGGCCATGAGAAAAGAGCTTGACCTGTTTGCCAACGTCAGGCCGGTTCGCGTCCCCAAACAGGGAATTGACTGGGTGTTTTTCAGAGAGAACACTGAAGACCTTTATGCTCTTGGTCCGTACGGCATAGATGTCGATGAAGATATCGCCATTGATTTTAAGTTGATTACTACCCCCGGCTCTGACCGAATCTGTCGGATGGCTTTTGAATACGCCCGCAAAAATCAAAGAACCCGGGTTACCTGTGTTACCAAAGCCAATGTAGTTAAGACCACCGACGGCAAATTCCTTGAAACTTTCTACAGGATCGCCAAGGAATATCCGGAAATTCAGGTCGACGACTGGTACATTGACATCATGACCGCCAAGCTGGTTGATGAAAAAAGGCGCCGTGAATTTCAGGTTCTGGTTCTGCCGAATCTCTATGGCGATATCCTGACCGACGAAGCGGCCGAATTTCAGGGAGGCGTGGGCACGGCCGGCGCGGCCAATATCGGCAAGCAGTATGCCATGTTTGAAGCCATCCATGGTTCTGCTCCCAGGATGGTTCAGGAAGGCCGGGCTATCTATGCCGACCCGGCCAGCATGATCAGAGCCGCGGCCATGCTGATCAACCATATTGGTTATGTGGAAAAAGCCAGAAAGCTGGAAATGGCCCTGGACATCTGCGGTCAGTATGAAAAGAAGCTGGTCATAACCGGCAGGCCAACCGGAGCTACCGGCAAGGCTTTTACCGATTACCTGATTGACTGGCTTAACAATCCCAGGCTTGAGGAGACCTGGCAAGGTTACGTGAAAGGCTAAACCCGGGAGCAGGTTAAAACCTGCCGGCCAGAGACAAGTAAGACAGGCAAAATCTATTCCTAAAGGAGTTTAAGATGCGCAAAAAAATAGCTCTGATCGGCGGCGGGCAGATAGGTCAGATTCTGGCCATGTTAGCCGCCCAGAAAGAACTCGGCGACATCGTCATTCTCGATGTCCCCGACTATGTAAACGTCTGCAAGGGCAAAGCCCTGGACCTGATGGAAATGGCCCCCCATGGAAATTATGATGCCAATATCACGGCAACTTCCGATTACAAAGATATCGAAGGGGCCGATGTGGTCATCGTTACCGCCGGCAAACCGAGAGAAGCCGGGATGACCAGAGAGGATCTGCTCAACGTCAACATCAAAATCATCACCGACGTGGCCAACGGGGTTAAGAAATACGCACCCAAGGCTTTCTGCATCATTGTCACCAACCCGCTTGACGCCATGGTTTATGTATTCCACAAAGTTACCGGGTTTCCCAAGAACCAGGTCATCGGCATGGCCGGCACCCTGGATACCGCTCGCTGGAGAGCCTTTATTGCCATGGAACTGGGCGTTTCAGTGGCTGATGTAGCCGGCACGGTTCTGGGCGGACATGGACCGGACATGGTTCCCCTGCCCCGGTTAACAACCATCGGCGGCGTCCCGTTGACCGAAATTGCCACTCCCGAGCAGATCGACCGGCTGGTCACCAGAACCAGAGAAGCCGGAACCGAGATCGTCAAGCTGTTCGGCAAGGGTTCGGCCTTCTTCAGCCCGGCCTGGAGCGCTATTGTCATCGCTGAATCGTACCTGAAGGACAAACGCCGGGTGCTTCCCTGCGCAGCTCTCTGCGAAGGTGAGTACGGAGTCAACGGTCTGTTCATTGGAGTCCCCTGCCTGATCAGCGCCAGGGGCATGGAAAAGATTCTTGAAATCAAGCTGACCGAAGAAGAAAAAGCCCTGTTCCAGAAGACGGTGGCCTCTGTCACCAAGACCGTTTCTGAATGTAAAATCTGAGGCCGATAGCTTTTTTATTCGCCAAAAAGGGCGGAGTTCAATGAGCTCCGCCCTTTTTTTATCATTAAGGTGGAGGCAGGCAGCGCTGGTCGCAGGCCTCAGGTCCCGAGGTGTGCTGGACTGGTTTTTCTTGCCAGCAGTTCTTAAGAACAAGATCTGGCCCTTCATGCCCCGGTCGTTTATTTTTTTATAGCCTGATTGACTGAAAATTTATAAAATTATGAATTGAATGACTAAAAGAGTTTCAAAATGCTGATACATGAATTTCAGGCAAAAGAGTTTCTTAGACGGCTGGATGTAAATATTCCGGAAGGACGGCTGGCGGCCACCCCGGCGGAAACGCTTCAGGCTGCCCGGGAATTAGCTTCGCCTGTCGTCCTCAAAGCTCAGGTTCTGGCCGGCGGCCGGGGCAAGGCCGGCGGTATTTTAAGAGCTGATAACCCGGAAGAGGCCCAAAAGCTGGCCGCCGGGTTGCTTGGTTCCCGCGTGGTAACAGCTCAAACCGGCCGAAAGGGCCTGCCGGTATTTCGGCTGCTGGTAGAAAAGGCGGTTCAGCCTAAAAAAGAATTTTATGTTGGGCTCTGCGTTGACCGAAAAAGCGAAAACCTGGCCGTCCTGGTCAGCCGCCGGGGCGGAATGGAGATCGAACAGCTTTCCGCTTCCTGCCCGGAATCAGTTAAGAAAATCGGGTTCTATCCTGATGAAGGGCTAAAGTTCTTCGAGGCCCGCCGGCTGGCTTATTTCTTGCAGCTTGAAGAATCTTCGGTCAAAGATTTTGTTCTCCTTCTGCAAAAGCTTTCCAGGTTTTTCATCGACCACGACCTCAAACTCCTGGAGATAAACCCCCTGGCCCTGACTGCGGACGGAAAGCTCACCGCCCTGGACGCCAGGATGGAGTTCGATGACTGCGGACTGCCCCGCCATCCGGAGCTGGCGGCTCTCAGGGACGAAAGCCAGGAAAATGAACTGGAGAGAGAAGCCAGAGAATATGGTCTGAATTATATCAAGATGGACGGTCAGATAGGCTGCCTGGTCAACGGCGCGGGTCTGGCCATGGCCACGATGGATATAATTAAGTATTTTGGCGGACAGCCGGCGAACTTCCTCGACATCGGCGGCGGCGTCACCGAAGAAGCCGTCAGCCGGGCCTTTGAAATTCTGCTGTCTGATGACCAGGTGGTGTCGGCCCTGATAAACATCTTCGGCGGAATCGTTCGCTGCGACCTGGTGGCCAGAGGCGTGGTCAAGGCGGCTCAGAACCTTTCGCTGAAGAAACCGGTAGTGGTCAGGCTTGAAGGCACCAACGTGGCTGAAGGCAGAAGAATTCTGGGAGAATCCGGATTGCCGTTCAGCTTCGCCCCGGACTTTGAACAGGCCGCCAGACTGGCCGTGGAATTGAGCGGGGTAAGAACATGAGCATCCTGATTGACAGCCAGTCAAGAATTCTGGTTCAGGGCCTGACCGGAAAGGAAGCCACCTTCCATACTCAGAGAATGCTGGAGTATGGAACCAGAGTGGTGGCCGGCGTCACTCCCGGTAAAGGCGGACAGAAACATCTCGGTCTCCCTGTTTACAGTACGGTCGAAGAAGCCGTTAAATCAGAAGAACCCGATGCCTCCATAATCTTTGTCCCGCCCCTGGCCGGCGCCGAAGCCATAATGGAAGCGGCCGAAGCAGGCATCAAAATTATAGTCTGCATCACCGAAGGAATTCCGGTTCTGGATATGCTCAGGGTTAAGAGCTGGCTTAAAAGGTTCCAGGCCAACCTTATCGGGCCCAATACCCCGGGCCTGATTTCTCCGGGTCAGAGCAAGGTTGGCATCATGCCCGGCCACATCCACAGGCCGGGCCCGGTCGGCCTTATTTCACGCTCCGGCACCCTGACCTACGAAGCAGTTCAGCAGCTGACAGCGTCAGGGCTCGGTCAGAGCACGGCTATCGGCATAGGCGGCGACCCGATTACCGGGCTGAAATTTGTCGAGCTACTCGAGCTCTTCAGGAACGACCCGCAGACGGAAGCTGTGGTTTTGATTGGAGAAATTGGCGGCAGCGGCGAGGAAGAAGCTGCGGACTATCTTAAGACCTCCGCCTACCCTAAACCGGTTCTGGCCTATGTGGCCGGAATCACCGCCCCGGCCGGAAAACGACTCGGACATGCCGGAGCCATCATCGAAGGCGGACAGGGATCGGCCGGAGAGAAAATCGAACGCCTCAAAGCAGCCGGAGTCAGAATAATAGATAACCCGGCCCGAATCGGGCGGATGACCGCGGAAGCCCTGTCTTCAAAAAAATAAATAAACTCACCGGCCAGGAAATTCAGATGTTCAGACCAACCCCGAAAGAAGCAACGGCTGACTTTATTACAGTCCGGAAGTCCTGTTATCTTCCGGAGAATTTAATTTTCCAGACGACTTCTGCCCTGGCTTCAGACTTAAGATTTATTATTCGGAGCGGTCCCTCTTTCCTTATGCTTTCGGGCTGAATCCCGTCTACCAGGATTTTATCCATATCCCACCCGGACGGAAGGTAAATATAGAGATCATAAGGATCCCCTGCGGTTAATAGACTCTTTCCCGATAAATAGCCGTCCTCCCAGCTCATCTCAAGCAGATCAGGCCCTCCGCCGGTCAGATGCCGGCTGGTAGCCAGCAGTTGAGGCCGGTCCAGCCTTTCCCGAATTATGAAACACTGGGAGCGATACGTCGGGTCCAGCGGGCCCGGCTCAAACCCCCGGGTGAAACTGCCGACCACCTTTTTTGACCAGAATTCAAAAACAAGATATTCTTTCTGGTCGTCAAGCCCCAGGTCGGAGAAACTGACCGTCTTTTCTCTATCCCCTGTCCTGCCCAGAACCAGCCAGGTTTCAAAAGGACGGACTATTTCCAGCAACCACAGGTCGCAGGACGGGATCAACCCGGCGTCAAAGGGCCGGGGCCCGGAACCGCTGACTTCCTCATCAACCCGGTCGATCAGGTCGGAACGTGAAGGGTCAACATCAAAGATCTGCCCGGGCACAGTCCAGAGAACAGGCGCAGCTCTCCTGGCCGGTTCGACTGCCGCGGTGTGATAAACTGCGGGCTTATCCGTTAGGAGCAAAATGGAGCCGGTCAGCGAGGTGACCAGCAGCGACCGATATCTTTCCTCGTCAAGCTGAATGTGGTCGGGGTCATTGCGCCAGACCACGTTATTCCAGGAATTGAACTGGGCCAGACCGGCGTAAGAAAATCCGTCGGTGCCTATACGGCAACCCTCCAGAAGTCCAATCAGCTCCGGCCTTATCCCCCAGCAGCCGAGGAGGTAAGACTCTGGCCCGATCTCTTCTCTTATGGCTTCAACATAGCTTCTAAAAGCCGTCTCCACTTCAACCTTTTTTCGACTGAAATGCCGGCTGTGGGCGTTGTAGCCCTCATACCGCAGATGACGCAGGGCATCAACTTTGAAATATTCCCAGCCCTGGCTCTTCAGACCTCGATAGATCGGGCGAACCACCTCCTCCACGGCTTCTCTGACGGATCCGTCGAGACTGTACTCAACCCAGTTCCCGCGGCCGGGCCGGCCGGAGTCGTCGCCGACAAACCAGTCCTGGTGGGCCCGGACAAAATCTTCCTGTTTGAAGGCCACGTTGGTCCAGATACCCGGCACCAGACCTTTGCTCTTGAGGTATGAAGCCAGGAAGGCAAGCCCCCGGGGAAACTTGTCGTTGGCCTCAAGCCAGAGCTCGGGCTTTCCCTCACCCCTCTGATAACCGTCATCAATTTGCAAGATATTATAACCGAAAGGCAGCAGCTTTTCGGCTATGGTATCGGCCGTCTCTATGATGTCGGCCTCGGTCACCCGGTCATAGAAAGCAAACCAGGAAATCCAGCCGGCCGCGGAATCTTTCCTCAGTCGGTAGGTCCAGGGCTCAAAATATTTTAAGCCGCGATGCACACGGTAATAGCCAGGTTTGAACCTGAGGATAATTTCGGCTCCGTGAGCTTCCAGCTTGTAGATTGATCTATCAGCCTTTTCAACTTCCGGAGAAATTCGCACCGACGGACCGGAATCCACCGAAAGCGCCCAATCATGCTTCCGATCATACACCGCCCGATTCAGCCGGCTTCGGCTGAGTCCCGAAACGTGCCTGACCATAATCGGACCGGAAGGATTCCGGTCTGCCTCGCAGGGAAATGATTCGGCCGAAGCCGTGACCTGTCCGCTTAAAGTCAGTTTGCTGCCCCGGCCGGCAGTCAGAGCCAGCACTCCGGTCAGTTTATTTCCATTCTGAAAAATATTTCTGGTGACGGAAAACATTCCGCCGCCGGCCACCACCCGGCCTGAAAATACCGGTTCTCCCCCGTATTCAATTATGATCTGTTGGCCGCTTATTTTTATTTCCGGCCGGACATCGTGAGCTTTATCGGTTTCAGAAATCCGGCCGCAACCCGGAAACAGCCAGCAACAAAATAAAATGAGCAAAGCCAGGTGTAATTTTCCGGACCCGGAAAAAATCCGGCGGCGGACACCGGCCATGGACACGGAGGCAAGAATGGTTTGTCCCATTGTGCTTCCTCTTTTAGAAAAAATATTTTTGGCGGGTCGGTCGACGCCGGCCCGCCAAACATTCTCGCCAATAATAAAACACCTGTGCCGGAAGTGTCAATTTGGCCTGAAGACGGCGTCGGATTTAACGGCCACATTTGCTTATTAAGGCTTAAATGCTGCCGCCTCAAAAGACAACTGACCGTAGTACCGGCCTCTGGCAGTCGTGTTCATAGGTCAGGGTGTTATTTTAATTTAGCCTGTGGTATAAAAATAATAAGAATCAATGAAGGAGGCCCCATGGTAATTCCAATCTTTAAGAGTTCAACCTTCAGGTTTATAGCCAGGCTGGTTCTGGTATCCACGGTATTGATCATCTGTCTGGCTCTGAAGCCGGTAATGAATTTTTCCCAGCAGGCTTCTTCTCCGCCTCCCATCTCCATAGAGAAGGTGAAAGACAACATATACCTCATCAAAGGCGGTTCGGGCGCCAATTGCTTTTTTATCGCCGGACGTAAGCATAATCTTCTGGTCGACGCCAAGATGACGGCTGAATCGTTCAAGGAGATGCTGGCTGAAGTTCAGAAAACCTCTCCCTTACCTCTGGGACTGATTATTCTGACCCACAGCGACGGCGACCACATCAACGGGTTGCGCGGACTTGAAGGAAAGGTAAAAATCCTGGCTCACCGGAAAACTTACGAAGAGATGTTACCGCTGGTGGAACAGACTCCGGAACTTAAAGAAATTCTTCCAACCGAGACTTATGAGGAAAGCAAAATTATCGATTTTGAAGGCACCCGGCTGGAACTGAAAAACTTCGGCCCGGCTCATACCAGCGGCGACACGATAATTTTTATTCCTGAAGCCAGAGTGGCGATGGTCGGCGACCTGATGTTCTTCGGCCGCGACCCGCTTATTCACAAACACAAAAACGGAACCTTTTTTGGTTACCTGAAAACACTCCAGGCCATGCTGGATTATAAACCGGAAATAGAAATTTTCCTTTCAGGACACGCTGATCCGGCCGGCAGAAAAGAGGTGTCAGAGCTTATATCCAGCCTGAAAGAAAAAGAAGCCCGCGTCCGCGAGTTGATCAACCAGGGAAAAACGCTGGAAGAGATCAAAGAAGCCTTTGGCCTTCCCGCTCCGGCAGCCGGGACCCCTGTTCGTCGGCCGCCGCTGGTGGAAATCATTTACCAGGAAATAATGGATAAAAAATAGATTTCAATCATAAAAGTGCCGGCTGTCGATATCGCGGAAGCATATTAAGCGGCTTTCCCGACCGAAGCGGCCGGTTTTCCGGAGAGATAACATGAAGACAAACAAATTGTCTGGAATCAGAACCGCCTGTTTTATTCTTTTTATTCTCATAAGTTTCCTGCTGATCGGTTGCGGCTCCGGCCGGCAGGCGTCTTTGTCGGTAGAAAAAGAAACCATCACCACCTATCCTTTCTATGACCCTGACCCCATCCCTGTCTTTGCCCGTTCCTCCATCTGGGGTTCCGGTTCCAGGATTTATCCCTATTTTGTTTTTAACGGCTTCAGCCGGGACTCCAGGCCGCAGGAATGGACGGTAGTCAGACTCAAAAACAAATACCTTGAGGTCTCAATTCTGCCCGAGGTGGGCGGGAAGGTATGGGGCGCTCTTGACCGCCAGACCGGCAAAGATTTCCTGTATACCAATCGGGTGCTGAAGTTCAGGGAAATTGCCCTGCGCGGCCCCTGGACCTCGGGCGGAATAGAATTCAACTTTGGAATTATCGGCCACGCCCCTTCCACCGCCGCTCCGGTTGATTATTATGTTGAAAAGAAACCTGACGGCAGCCTGGTTTGCACGGTGGGCAACTATGACTGGCCCTCCCGGACTCGCTGGCAGGTTGCCGTAAGCCTGCCTGGCGACCGGGCTTATTTCGAAACCAGCTCTCGCTGGACAAATCCGGGCCCCTATCGCCAGTCTTACTATGCCTGGATGTGCGCTGCCGTTCCGGCCTCTTCCGACCTGCAATACATCTTCCCGGGAAAATACCAGATAGGGCATGATTATTCGAGTCCCCTGGAACCCTGGCCGATAGACAATCAGGGACGGGATCTGTCCTGGTACAGAAACAATGACTTCGGCGGCTCCAAGAGTTATTTTGTGGTCGGAACTAACAGCCATTTCTACGGCGGCTATTACCACGACTCCGATTTTGGATTCGGTCATCAAGCTAATTACCTTGATATGCCGGGCAAAAAAATATGGATCTGGGAATTGAGCCGGGCGGGTGAAATCTGGGTGGACTTGCTGACTGATGCCGACGGCCAGTACACCGAGCCCCAGGCCGGCAGACTATTGAATCAGTCTGACCACGGAGCTTTCTTTCCGGCCGTTTCCGACACCTGGAAGGAAATCTGGTTTCCTTACAGCGGCATTGGCCCGCTGGCCGGAGCCAGCGCGGCCGCGGCCATAAGCCTCAAGCCGGAGGAAGACAGCCTGGAACTTGGACTCTATGCTCTGGAAGAAATCAGAGAAACACTGACGGTTAAAGAAGACGGTCGCGAAATATTTCGCGGCCCGGTGAACCTCAGGCCGGCTCAAAGAATGAAAGTCAGCTTAAAAGGCGTTTCCGACCATGAGAAACTGACCATCTCTCTCGGACAGAAAACAATCCATCAAGCGGCTAAAGACATAGAACTTGGTCGTCCGTTTAATTTCCGCAATCCGGCCGGGGATTCGGTTGAAGCTCTTTATCTCTCCGGACAGAAGCTGGAAAACGAAAGAGATTACCGCCGCGCTCTGGAGAAATACCTTGAAGTTATTAAAAAAGAACCCGGCCACCTGCGGGCGCTTAACAGGCTGGCCGAGCTTTATCTCCGCCGGGGAGAGCCCGGGACTGCCCTGGATTATGCCCGGCGCGGACTGGAAATTTCCATGTATGACCCGGAAGCCAATTACCTTTACGGCCTGGCTGCCCGCCAACTTGAGTACCTGAGCGATGCCAGGGAAACCCTGGGCTGGGCGGCTCGATCCCCGGAACTGGCGGTGCCGGCTTATCTTCAGCTGGCAGAAATAGCCCTGGCTGAAAAGGATTACTTGCCGGCAGAAGAATTTGCCCGCCGGGCCGAAGCCCGGGATCAGAACAACCCCCTGCCTTATGAGCTTCTGGCTTCAGCTCTCAGGCTTCAGGGCAAAAAGAAGGAAGCTATTGACACCTGTCGCCGGATTCTGTCTTTTGACCCGCTCAATCACCTGGCCCGCTATGAACTATATCTTCTTCATCCGTCCAGGCAAAATCTTGAAAATTTCCGGAATATGATTCGCAATGAATTTTCGGTTGAAACCTACCTGGAGCTGGCCCTTTACTACCGGAGAACCGGACAGGCGGAGCAGGCAGCCGAATTGCTTACCCTGGCCCGGCCAAACCCGGAGGTCCTGGCCTGGCAGGCTTTTATCTGCAAAGATACCGACCGGGAAAAAAGCCAGGACTTTCTGAACAGAGCGGCCGAATCTTCTCCCTGGCTGGTTTTCCCTTTCCGGGAAGAGTCAATCCCGGTTTTTCAGTGGGCTATCGGAGAGAAGCCTGAAAGCTGGAAATTTCGCTACTTCCTCGGCTTGATTTACTGGCACAAAGGAAAGCTGGCCGAAGCCGGCGAGCTTTTGGCCGGTCTCGACCAGGCCGATTATTATCCGGTCTTTATCGCCCGGGCCTACCTTAATTCTGACAACCCTAACGCGGCCTATGAGGATTTTCAGAAAGCCAGAGCCCTGGCCCCTGAGGCCTGGAGAACCTGGCACCACCTGATCAGCCACGAGCTGGCCTGCGGTTATGTCGACAGAGCCCTGGCCAACTCGCAGGCAGCTTTAGAAAAATTCCCGGACAATGTCTACCTTCAAGCGGATGCGGTTAAAGCTCTGCTGAGCGGCACCCGATACCGGCAGGCGGCTGAGCTGCTCGACAGGATGCAGGTTCTTCCGTATGAGGGAGCCAGTGAGGTTCATCAGCTTTTTGTCCGCGTCCACCTGCATTTAGCCCTGGACCTCATGCTGGGGAGAAACTGGGATGAAGCTCTGAAAGAAATCGCCCGCTCCAGAGAATATCCGGAGACTCTGGGAACCGGCCGGCCTTTCGACCCCGACCAGAGAATTCAGGATTTTCTTGAAGGCCTCTGTCTGGAAAAACTCGGGCGCAAGGAAGAAGCTGTAAAAAAGTATCGAGCCATAATCGATTACAGTCGGAAATTTCCGTCCGGACCGTACGCTCATTTTTATCAACTGGCACTCAAGAAGAGCGGGCAGACCGGCCGTCTTCCGACCGCTGCCGAGAAAGCCCCCAAGGAATTCATGGATAAAATCATAAAGCTTATAAGCATATGAATATTCTGATAAACTTTTTAAGTGAAATTATAAGAAGGGGTCAGACATGAAAACAGCGCTTTCTCTTATTCTTATCCTCTGTTTTTTATTTATGAGCCTCAGCTGCGCCAGCTGGAGCAAAACGGCCAAAGGAGCCACCATCGGCGCAGCCTGAAATTTTTCTTTTAAATCAGACTGCTAATATCCTTGCGGCCGGGGCCGCTATAATCGGCAAAAATCTGGCCTCACTTCCAGGGCTTAAAATCAACCACAGGCAGCGCCGGAGGAGACTCTACCCGGTAGATGGCAAAGTAATCGCCGGCTTCCGGAACCAGTTTGAACATGAAATAGCGGATCAGCCCGTAATCAGACTGTGGTTCCAGCAGGCAGGGAATAAGATTGGCTGCCGGTTGCTGGCAGGAAACGTAGAAATCTCCCCTCTTCAGAGGCAGTTTAATCAGCTCAGCCCTGGCTTCCAGCTTCTCCGGCGCCAGATAATCGGCTCCGGCCGGGACGATTTCGGTTATTTTATAGGCCATGGCCTCAACAGCCGCAGCCCTCTCCAGCATCTGAACCCGGATGCCGTGCCGGACCAGGACCTCGGCCAGGTCAGTTCGGTCGGCTGGAATTATGTATCCGGCCGGCCGCTTTACGGTCAGCCTGGACTCCACCAGCGGGAACCAGTTTTTTTCCACCCTGGTTATGATTTTCATCTGAGGCAGACCCTGGTACGGGCTGATATCCTCGGCCAGCAGGTAATCACCGGCCTTCTTATCGACTTTCAGAATTCCCCGGATGTTTGAAGTCGCCCTCTCAAAAGTTTTTATCACCAGTTCCGGCTGCCGCGGGTCCCGGACATAAGCCATCTTAAGATGAACGGGGTCGTCGGCAGCTCTGGTTTGAGCCCTTGTCAGGAGATCAGACCTCAGGCCCCTGACGATTTTAAGAATTTCGGCTGAACGATCAGCCACAATCTCTGCCAGCGCCCGGAGTCCTTCATACTGCCAGTTGGTCCTGGCTTCAAGGGTAGCCAGGTCATGTCGGGAAGCTCCTTCCTGGATGAAGGCCAGGGTCTCATAAATCCCCAGACTGTTACGGCCATCGTTCAGGTCGGTGGTGCTGAAACGGAGCATCATCTCCCTTCCCCCCGGCCCGGCTAACCTCGCTCCAGAGGAAGTATCCATTCCCAGAACCTCGCTGACCAGATATTCATGAAAGGCAATATTTTTCCTGGCCAGTTTCTTTTCTATCTCTTTCAATATGGCATTGCGGGAATATTCCTGAAGCGATTGGTGGATATTGAGGTTGGAAACGCAGCCCACCGAAACCCGGTAATAATCGTCTCCTTTTTCGTGAATATCCATGGTAACTTCAGGCTGATAGAGGCTGAACACCCGGTGAATGGCCTGAGTCGAACAGCCCTCCAGTTTGACATGATCCCGGTTGAGGTCGAGACCGGTTTCATTCTGCCGGAGGTCGAAATAATTACCGTAGGGATTGGCCTGGGGAATAATCAGAACGTTGATTTTCTTGAGCAGCGGTCTTAAGTCGCCGCCGGCCAGGTCCCGTATCAATCTCAGGGCCGCTTCCTTGGCCGACTGCTCGTTGCCGTGCTGGGCGGCAATAAACAGCAGAGTCGGTTTGCTGCGGTTGAGGGAATCCGGCTCGCTGGCTCCTTCCTCGGTCAGCAGGCAGACGAAAAGATCCCGAGCCGGATAGTTTTCCACCTCCTTTGTCCTGCCGGCTACCCTGACTTTAAGCACCGGATAGCGAGCCGCCAGAACCGACAGAAACCTGGCCACGTCCTCGTACTGGCTGTACCTGGTATAACGAGCCTCTTCGGCCGGAGTTTTCAGAACGGCCGCCGCCAGGGGCAGGGTTGACAGCAACCAGACGCCCAGAATTGTAAGTGTTAATGTTTTCCTGATCTCCATCTTGACCTCCTTCATCTTTTCGGTTTCTTTATCGTTGATATTTTTTTCTTGTTAATAGGCCGGGCCCGGCGATTTAACTCAGAGTAAAACTCTGTTTGAGATTCCTTTACCGGTCTATTTAATTTCTACCGTCATTTTTGTTTATTTAACACTGCGGGGTCAAGCTTCAGGTTGAGAGTCAATACTTCCCCGTTTCGCAGAACTTTTATCTTAATTTCTTCTCCCCAGGAAAATCCGGCCACAATCATCCGGAAGTCGTTAACCTCAAACACCTGCCGGTCAGCAACCGACAGAATCACGTCTCCTTTTTCCAGCCCGGCAGCCCGGGCCAGGGGTTCGGTCGGCCGGGCGGCCACCACCAGGTTGTTCAGCCCATCCACCTTTTTCAGGTTCAGACTGACCGCCGGATAAGCCGGATAATCTTTGGCCTTCACGCCGAAAATAAAATCGGCCAGGCCGCGAGACACCTTAAGACCGGTGTCCTCCGCCACCCGAACTCCAATTACTGTAACCTGAGGCAGGCGACTCAGAAGAAAGGCCCTGAGGTTTAACCCCAGGCCGTAAAGCATATGACCGGAGCCGGCCAGCACCACCAGCCGCCGGCCGCTCTCTTCAACTGCCCGGACGGCGTTCCGTCCCATGGTTTCGTCCCAGGCCACCTGGGCCCGGTAGAGGGCCTCAAACATCGTCTCCAGATTGGTCCCTTTCATCTGCGGCGGTATCTCTTCCGATTCAAATATGGTTCTGAGCAGCAGGCGATGTTCCTGGTTGCTGAGGTCAAGAGGCGGTATGATCTGTTTTTCATCTTCGCTCAGGGAATCATAACCCTGAAGACGAACCTTGCTGATCAGGTTTCTGGGGGCATTTAAGGCAAATATGGGCAGCCGATGGTCTCTGGCAAAATCAAATATTTTCTTATAATAATTATAATTGAAGCTCCAGGTGATATACCATCTGGTTCCCCGGAGAAAACTTTCCTCATCCAGCTCGCCCGCCACCCAGCGGTTTAGAACCGGTTGCAGGTCGACTGTTATCTGCTCCAGCCCTATGGCCAGGTTGGGGTCCTGCCGGTAAAGGGCTTCGATTATCCTGAATTGCATTTCATGCATTTCCAGGTCATCGTGAGTTTCGCCCACGTGTATAAGCCTGGCCTTTTTCATTTCCCCGACCATGGCCTCGAAGGATACCGGTTTTCCTTTTCTGGCTGAATACAGCCGACCGCTTTCCACCTTAAGGAACTGCCCGCGCAACTTCTTTGGTCCGAGGGGCAGGGTCAGCGACCTGTCCTCGGTTGAGTTCTGGGGCCAGAGCCAGGCCGCCAGGCTCAAGGTCAGGAGCAAAATCCCGACTCCCTTCTGCCAGCTCCCAAAAATTATTTGGTCTTGATTGTGATTCATGAAACAGGACTCCTTTTAGATTGACTTTTTTTATTGAAGCGCAACTTTTATCATGTATTCTTCGACCGCTAATTATCCTCAATCAGCATCCGGGCTCTTATCTGATATCAGGAAATTCCAGAATTAAATTCTGCATGACAAAATCAGCCAGGGCTTCCTGAAAGGCGGCCACTCGCCCCGGAGCTTCTTTCCGCGCTTCCCAGGCCCGGAGCTGGGCGGCACACTTTTCCAGGACCTGATTCTCCAGGCGCATCAATTTGGGCAGCACCCCCGCCCCGCCATACGTTCTGAGGCGACTGACGTTTAGATACTGCGGCATTCTTCCCCTTCGGTCGGGGTAAAGATACTGCACCAGCTTCCTGGAAAAAGCATTTAGCGGGCAGGTCTGGCCGCCCGGGGCTGAAGTTACCCCTGGCACCTGTCCGGAAGCCGGCCAGACCGGCAAGGCCACCATGGTTACCGGCTGTCCCAGGATGACCCACATGGTGGCCAGATCCGGGCGCTCGGGCGACGGGGCGCCTTCAAAAACCACAGCCGAGGCGGTGCTGTTCCGGTTGATGGTATCATTGGTGTTTATGTAAAGCGGCCGGGACGGATCATCGGGCAGGGGCCGGCTCAAGGGAAACGAGTGCAGCTTTTCATGATTGAGGTCCCTGGCTGCTTCCTGAAGGATGAAGCGCACACTCAGCCGACCGGAGGCCACGGCAGTCTCAGCCAGGTGCGACATCCTTTCAAATCTGATAAAGCCGCCGCCCTGAAGGTAATCCGGGGAAGTATAAGAAAAATTTGTCCTGACCAGATAACCGAACGGGGCTACCCTTTTATCATCGGCATCAAAGCGGGCATAATATTCCGCGGAGGTCTCAAAAAAACAGGCTTTTCCCTCGGCATCAATCACTCCAAAATTGGCCGCCAGGTCCCATTTCCCCTTTTCTCTCTGCAACAACTTCTCGAAATCGTCGACTGTGGCGCACAGGCCGAGAGCCAGTTTCATAAAAGCTCCGTTCCCGGCTCCGTCATACTTTTTTTCCCTGGCCGCCAGGTCATCAGCCTGAGAATTCATTATGGCCAGGCCCCTGTCGTTAAGCCCGGCCCAGATTTCTTTTCCGGTTTCGTCATCGGCGTCAATCAGGCCGATGAAGTTGTGCTTCTCGCCCTTAAAATACATTAACTTATTCAACAGCTGAGAGGTGTCTCGGTTCTTCCACATCAACGGCCGGCCGCTGGCGGTGGCCCGGCCTGAAGCCACAATCAGGGTACAGGCCCGGCTGCTTTCTCTTAAATTAAAAAACAGAATAATAGCGACCAAGACGGATATAAACGCCGACCATCTCTTAAATCTTTTCATCCCGGCTCCTGTTAACGGCTAAATTTTTCACTTTTCTAATTTTACCCTATCTGCCCGGCATAAAAAAGAAATTCGATTTGCCTGACGGTTAGAGAGACTTCTGGCTCCGATATCCTGTGCCGGCCCCGGGCTTAATGAAGCTCAGGCAACGACAATCTTAATCTCTCGATATTACAAGCAGGAAGCAATGTCTTTTCTGACTTAAATAATTTGGTCAAACTGGTTTCGGCTCAGATATAAAAGCGTAGGGCAAAATTCCGGCCTCGTCGGCTAAGAATTCAAGCCTCATAAAGACAGGTTCCGGCATAGCCAGCCAGGTCATAATATTGGAGCGGTTCGGCTCAAGAAACCAAAAGGCGATTGCCGGGGAGTAAAAACTTAAAAAGAGCTCAGGGGCCTGGGTTTGAAGGTATCGGCACGTCGGTCGAGCCAGGGCTTAAATTCAGGATATCGGGCTTCGGCTTAAACTTCAGCCCGGGCTCAACTGCCGGGCCCGGAGCTGATTTCCTTTCAGGTTTATTCTTCTTCCGGTTTCACCCGACCTTCTTTTATGGCCTCGGCTATAATCTTCTGCTGAATTTGAGCCGGCACTTCTTCGTAATGAGAAAACTCCATTAGGAACGAGCCACGGCCTCCGGTGATGGAGGTCAGGGTGGGTTCAAAATCCAGCATTTCAGCCATGGGCACCTGGGCTTTGAGGATTCTCATGTTGCCCTTCTGCTCCATGCCCTGAACCTTGCCCCGGCGGCCGTTAAGGGCGCCCATAATGTCGCCCATGTAGGCTTCGGGCGTATAGATCTCAACGTTCATCACCGGCTCCAGCAGGGTCGGCCTGGCCTCTTTCATTCCCTTCTTGAAAGCCATGGAAGCGGCGATCTTGAAGGCAATATCAGAGGAATCTACTTCATGGTAAGAACCGTCGTAGAGGATGACCTTAAAATCGACCACCGGATAACCGGCCAGAACGCCTTTTTTCCTGGCTTCCTGAATTCCCTTCTCGATGGAAGGAATGAAATTCTTGGGAATGGCGCCGCCGAAGATTTTATCCTCAAATTCAAAATCCTTACCTCGGGGCAACGGCTCCATTTTGATCTTGCAATCACCATACTGGCCGCGCCCTCCGGTCTGCTTCTTGTACTTGCCCTGGACATCCGACCGGCCCTTAATGGTTTCCCGGTAAGGTATCTTGGGCGGTTTAAGGTCCACGTCTACGTTGTAACGCTTCTTCAATTTGTCGGTGATAATCCTGACGTGGAGTTCGCCGTTGCCGGAAATCAGCAACTGGTTGGTTTCCGGGTCTCTTTCAATTTTGACCGTCGGGTCTTCTTCCGTCACCCGGTGGGTGGCCTGCGATATCTTATCCTCGTCGGCCCTGGTCTTGGGTTCTATGGCAAAGGAAATTGACGGTTCAGGAAACTTGATGGGTTCAAACTCAATTTCAGCCCCTTTGGCGCACAGGGTATCGCCGGTCAGAGTGGCTTTGAGCTTGGCTGTGGCCACGATGTCGCCGGCTCTGACCTGGCCGGCCGGCACCTGCTCCTTTCCTTGAAGGAAGAAGATGCCGCCCAGCTTTTCTTCGGAATCTCTGGTGGTGTTGCTGACGGTGGCGTCCCCGGTTACTTTACCCGAAAATACTCTCATAAGCGAAATTCGGCCGGTGTAGGGGTCGGAGATGGTCTTGAAAACCAGGGCGGCAAAAGGCCCGTCAGCCGACAGAGGCAGAGACTGTTCCTGCCCCTTGACCCGGGCTTTGACGCTGCCCCTGTCCAGAGGCGAGGGCATAAAATCGACCAGGCCGTCCAGAATCTGATGGGCACCGATATTGTTCAGAGCCGAAGCCGCAAAAATCGGGAAAATTTGATGAGCCAGGATGCTTTTCTTTAACCCCTGGAGGAGTTCTTCGGTCGTCAGTTCTCCCTTTTCAAAATATTTCTCCATCAATTTTTCATCACTCTCGGCCACGATTTCCACCAGCTGGGTGTATCTTTTTTCTACTTCTTCTTTCAGATTGGCCGGTATTTCGGCTTCCTGGAACTTGCCGCTTTCATCTTTTTCGAACAGATAGGCTTTCTTTTTGATCAGGTCGACCAAGCCGGAGAAATCCTTTTCCTCCCCCACCGGTATCTGAACCGGAATTGCCTGACGCCCGAAAAACTGCTGAATTTCTTCCACCGTCCGTTTGAAACTGGAATTTTCCCGGTCCAGCTTATTGACCACCAGCATCCGGGGCAACTGCAGCTCTTCCAGCATCTCCCAGACTTTTTCCGTTCCCACTTCCACTCCGGCTACGCCGCAGACCAGGACCAGGGCGGCGTCGACCGCCCGGAGGCTGGCCCTGGTGTCCCAGAGAAAGCTGCTGTAACCGGGAGTATCTATAATGTTGATTTTGTTTCCTTTCCAGTCCACAAAACAGGGAGCCGAATTGATGGATATCTTTCTTTCGATTTCTTCCGGGTCATAGTCGGTTACGGTGTTTCCCCTGTCCACCTTCGTCAGTCGGGTGGTTACCCCGCCGGCGAACAGAAGGGCTGCCGTCAGTGAGGTCTTTCCGGATGAACCGTGTCCGATAAAGGCAACGTTCCTCAGCTTTTCCGGATTGTAATCGGCCATATTCTTTCCTCCAGTCAGGTAATTTCAGACCAAGAAAGAGATTCTTGGGAGCCAAATGAGTATATATAATAGTAAAAAACGGCGATTTACTCAAGACAAACAGAGCATTTATTTAAGGGGCTTCTCGGCCTCGAGAATTTTCTCAAGTTCCGGCGGCAGCGGGCTTTCAAATTCCATCTCCAGTCTGCTGGCCGGATGCTGAAGACTGAGTTTCCAGGCATGCAGGAACAGACGTGGATATCTGGTTTTCTGCCGGCTCTGGTCGCCGTACCTGGTATCGCCGGCCAGAGGATGACCGGTGGCCGACAGGTGAACCCGGAGCTGATGTGTCCTTCCGGTTATCGGCCTCAAGGCTAACAGAGTTGTTTCCCTGAATTCTCTCAGGACTTCATAGTGGGTAATGGCCACTCGGGGTTTTCTGGTCCTGACGGATATCTTTTCCCGGTGGTGGAAATGGCGTCCCAAAGGCAGATCGATTATTCCCTTTTTCTGCCTGAACCGTCCCAGAGCCAGGGCCAGGTAAGTCTTGTGGATCGTCCGTTCTTCAAACTGCAGCCTCAGCGACTGGTAAGCACTCGGGGTCAGGGCCACCACCATGACTCCCGAGGTATCTTTATCCAGGCGATGCACTATGCCCGGACGGGCGGCTGAACCCACCGCCGCTATCCCCGGATAACGATTCAACAGCCCGTGGACCAGAGTCCCCTGTCTCACCCCGGCCCCGGGATGAACCACCAGGCCCGGCGGCTTGTCCAGGACCACAATTTGGTCATCTTCATAAATTATTTTTAAGTCCATGGGTTCCGGCTGGAGCCCGCCTTCCGGAGCAGATTCGGCAAGCGCCAGCTCGACCCGGTCGCCTTCTTTCAATCTTTGTCCGGGTTTGGTTTTCCGCCCGTTAACCAGGACCTGACCTTCCCTGATAGCTTTCTGGATTCGGGCCCGGCTAATTCCAGGCAGTTTATTCTTGATAAAAAGGTCCAGCCGGAGGTCGTCGGCCGATTCTACCTGGAATTTTTTCTCAATCACTTTTTCTATGTCTCAACAGCCTGTAGAGAATAATCCCGGCGGCCAGCCCGACCAGGCAGTAGAGCTGCGGCAGGGACAGGCTGCCGAAGGCGGTCTCCCCCCTCAGAAGATAAGCTTTGGATTCATGGTCACCCCGGAAATATTCGGTAAAAAAGCGGATGAGGGAGTAATTGATGATATAAAGACTGAAGACCTGACCTGAAAACCGACGACGTCTTAAAACCGCCCACAAAATCAGAAAATTCAGAAAATTCAGAATAGCCTCGTAAAGCTGAACCGGATGCAGCGGAGTGTTGAGCGGAATGCCGGTCAGTTCGTGGGCGTATTCGCTCTTGAAAACCACCGCCCAGGGCAGCGAACACTCCCGGCCGTAGCAGCAGCTGGCCGAAAAACAGCCCAGCCGGCCAAAGCCATGGCCCAGGGCCACGGCCGGCCCTACCAGGTCGGCCACCGGCCATAACGGTATTTTCTTTTTTCGAAAATAGATGATGGCGAAGATTACCCCGAAGGTCAATCCTCCCTGAAAGACGCCGCCCGACCTGGCCAGCGACAGAAGTTCCCCTGGATTTTCGAGGTAGTACGAAAAATGACTGAAGAAAAGAATTAATTTTGCCCCGAGCAGAGAGACCAGGATGATCCAGAAAGAAGCGTCGAGCAGCCGGTTGGTATCGTACCCGAGTCTCTTGGCCTGAACATATATAAACCAGAGAGCGGCCGCCACTCCCAGGGCCATGAAGAAGCCGTAGGCGTGAACCGTTACCGGACCGATTCGGATGAGGATGGGGAACATTTCTTTTGACTCCTGAAAAGATTAAACACCAGGAGGGCCGCTCCGACCGTGATGCAGCTGTCGGCCAGGTTGAAGAACGGCCAGTGAAAACGACCGGCGTAGAAGTCGAGGAAATCAATCACGTAGCCCCTGAAAATCCTGTCCAGAATATTGCCCATGGCCCCGCTGATGATCAGGGCAAAGGAAATCCTGGTCAGGAACATCTCGGGGGGAGTTTTCAGAAAATAATAGGTAACCACGGCAAATGCCAGCAGGGCTCCGATATTTAGAAAAACCAGAGCCAGAGAGCTGCTGCTGTTTCCCAGAAACCCGAAGATGGCCCCGCGGTTATGGACTCTGGTCAGGTTGAAAAAACCCGGTATTACTTCCACCACCTGATAGAGAACCAGAGACCTGGCCACCAGGAATTTGGTCAGCTGGTCCAGGGCCAGCCAGAAAAAAATAAAAAGGAAATAGAAATAATTCTTCCTGAATATGGTCATGGCTTGCGTATTATTTCATCCCTGAGCACCCGGGCGCAGCGTTCGCAGACAGCCGGATAATCCTGATCTCGACCGACGCTGACTGAATAATTCCAGCACCGTTCGCATTTCTGCCCCCCGGCCCTGGAAACCTCGACCGCCAGTTCACGACTCTCTGCCGGACTGACCTCGACCTCGGAAACGATGAACAGGGCCGGCAGGTCAGACCTGAATTCATCCAGCAGGTCAAAATCCTCCTCCGGGGCCTGAAAGTTCAGTCTGGCTTCAAGGGAATTGCCGAGCAGCCTGGCTTCCCGGGCCTTCTCCAGTTCTTTCTGAACCTGCTCCCTTATCTCCAGCAACCGTTCGACTTTCTTCATAAATTCCGGCTCCAGCCAGAGCTGACTGTCCTCAGGAAACGAGCAGAGATGGACCGACTCGGCTTTGTCTCTAAAATCCGGCATGGCCTCCCAGGCCTCATCAGCGGTAAAAGGCAGGATGGGAGCCATCAACCTCAGGGTGTTCTCCAGCACCCGGAACATGGCCGTCTGACCGGAACGTCGCAATCTGGACTGCGGGCCGGAACAGTACAGGCGATCCTTTATCACATCCAGGTAGAATGCGCTGAGGTCGACGGTAAAAAAGTTATAGAGAGAGTGAAAAACGATGTGAAATTCATAGTCTTCGTAGGCTTTGATCACCCTCTGTCTTACCTGGCGGGATTTTTCCAGGATCCAGCGGTCGAGCCAGAGAAGCTCTTCAGCCGGCAGGCTGTCGGTGTCGGGCCGGAAATCGTAAAGGTTGCCCAGCAGAAAACGCCAGGTGTTGCGAATCTTACGGTAGGCTTCCACCAGCCGCTGCAGGATTTCCTGGCCGAAGCGGGCATCTTCCTTGTAATTGAGCATGGCCACCCAGAGCCGCAGAATTTCCGCCCCGTGCCCGGAAATAATCTCGCCGGGTTCAATGTAGTTGCCCAGCGATTTGGACATGGCCCGACCCTGCTCGTCCAGGACAAAACCATGGGTCAGACAGGTCCTGTAGGGCGAACCGTTCCTGGCCCCGACCCCGATCACCAGAGAGCTGTTAAACCAACCCCGGTACTGGTCGTGCCCCTCGACATACAGGTCGGCCGGCCAGGGAAGTTCCGGAGTCTTGCCCAGGATACCGTGGCTGGCTCCCGATTCAAACCAGACATCGAGGATGTTGTTTTCCTTCTTAAATTTTGAACCGCCGCAGGCGGGGCATCTGACCCCAGGTGGAAGCAGCTCGGAAGCCGGTTTTTCAAACCAGGCGTTGGAGCCATGCTGGTCGAAAATATCGGCCACCCTTCTGGTAATATGCTCATCGGCCAGGATCTGACCGCAGTTCTCGCAATAAAAGGCCGGGATGGGCACACCCCAGGACCTCTGGCGCGAGATGCACCAGTCCGGCCGGCTCTGCATCATGTTGGCTATTCTCTCTTCGCCCCAGTATGGAATCCAGCGGATCTTTTTTATTTCTTCCAGGGTTTTTTCCCGCAGGCTGTTCTTATCCATGGAGATGAACCACTGCTCGGTGGCCCTGAAAATTACCGGTTGTTTGCACCGCCAGCAATGAGGGTAAGAATGGCTGACTTCGCCCTGCCGGAGCAGGGTTCCTTCCCTCTGCATATCCGATACTATCCTGGGATTGGCCTCAAAAACATTCAGTCCGCCGTAACGTTCTACCTGGGGCAGAAAACGGCCTTCCTCGTCTACCGGGGTATAGATATCGAGTCCGTAGGCCAGGCCGGTCAGGTAGTCGTCATATCCGTGGCCTGGGGCGGTATGGACGCATCCGGTTCCGTCTTCCAGGGTAACATAATCGGCCAGAACGAAAACCGATTCCCGTTCGATGAAAGGATGCCTGGCCTTCAGGCCCTCCAGGTCTCGCCCGGTCATGACCGCCAGTTCCCGATAACCGCTCCAGCCCAGTTCCTCGGCCACCACCGGCAGCAACCTCCGGGCCAGGATGAATACTTCCTCTCCCGCTTCGGCCGCTGAGTATTCATAATCCGGATGGAAGGCGATAGCCAGATTAGCCGGCAGCGTCCAGGGCGTGGTCGTCCAGATTATGACTGAAATCTTTTTGCCGGCCAGCTGCGGGAATCTGGCCGACAGGTCGGAAAGCAACGGAAACTTAACGTAAACGGATGGAGATTTTTTTTCTTTGTATTCAATCTCGGCCTCAGCCAGAGCCGTCTGGCAATGCAGACACCAGTGGACCGGTCTTTTCCCCTTGTAGACGTTGCCGGAAGCGAAAAATTCGGCCAGGAATCTTAAAATATCGGCCTCGTAGCCGGGATTCATGGTCAGATAAGGATTTTTCCAGTCTCCAAAAACGCCCAGTCGCCGGAATTCTTCCCTCTGGATGTCAATGAATTTCAGGGCGTATTGGCGGCATTCTTGCCTGATGTCGATGACCGACATTTCCTTCTTCCTGTCTCCCAGAAGCTGGTCAACCCTGATTTCGATCGGCAGGCCGTGGCAGTCCCAGCCCGGAATGTAAGGGGAAAGGTACCCCATCATGGTGCGGGACTTGACGATGAAATCTTTGAGTATTTTGTTGAGGGCCGTCCCCAGATGAATATGGCCGTTGGCATAGGGCGGTCCGTCGTGCAGGATAAAAGTAGGCCGGCCCTTTCGATTCTGTATGATCCTTCGGTAAAGGTTCATACTGTCCCACTTCTTGAGAATTTCTGGCTCTTTCTGGGCCAGCTGGGCTTTCATGGCAAAAGAAGTCTGGGGCAGGTTCAGACTCTTTTTGAGGTCGATCGGTTCAGACATCTGCAATCTCCACCTGGCAAATCAATTTTCCCTATTATAGAACAGCTTGGTCCAATCTGCCACTGCCCGGGTTCAATTTCCGGGGTTCAGTCCTGGCGATAATGGCAGCCGCGGCTCTCGGTGTTGGCTAAGGCAGCCTGGGTAATCATCAGGGCCACCTGGATGCCGTGCCGGAGGTCGACTATTTCCGGGTCCATCGGAGCTTCGCGGTAAAATTTATCAATGCGGTGTTTCAGGTATTCCAGGTCAGCCCGGGCTCTCTCCAGTCTCTTGGCTGTCCTGATTATGCCGGCGTAATTCCACATGGTGCTCCTGATGGTGGCCCAATCCTGATGTATTAAGGCCGGGTCGATCTCTTCTTCGCTCTCCGGATAGTACCAGGGGCGAACCAGAGTCGGATTGCAGGCCAGAGCCGGCTCAAAATGGTCGGCAATATGTCTGACTGCCCTTATGGCCCAGACCAGTCCTTCCAGCAATGAGGTAGAAGCCAGCCGGTTAGCGCCGTGAACGCCGCTGCAGGCCACTTCTCCGGCCGCATAAAGTCCGCTCAAAGAACTCTTCCCCCAGGTGTCAACCAGCACTCCTCCGCAGCAAAAATGGGCGGCCGGGACCACCGGAATCGGCTCTCTGGTAATGTCAATTCCATACTGTAAGCAGGTTTTATATATATGGGGAAACCTCTTCTTTATATCCACCCGGGCATAGCCGGCCAGGTCCAGCAGAACATAGCTGGAGTTAGTATTGATCATCTCCTGGTAAATAGCCCTGGCCACTTCGTCTCTCGGAGCCAGGTCTTTCTGGGAGCTATACTTCTCCATGAACGTCCGGCCGTCCCTGGTCTTGAGCCTGGCCCCTTCTCCCCTGACCGACTCCGATATCAGAAACCCGTCGGTTTCGCGATGGTAGAGGGAAGTCGGGTGAAACTGAATATATTCCATGTTCACGATTCTGGCCCCGGCCCGGAGAGCCATGGCGTAGCCGGCTCCGATGGTTGTCCTGGGATTTGAGGTAAACTGATACACCGCCCCGCAGCCGCCGGTGGCCAGGATGGTGTAGGGAGCCAGAAATTTTTTCACCTGCCTGGTCCGGTTGTCGAGGACATAAGCTCCCAGACATCGCGGCTCCCGGTAATAACTGAGGGGGCTGGTGGAATGATGCGGCACCGTCAGCAGGTCAACGGCTGTATGGTCAAAAAAGAGATGCACGTTCGGGAGTTGTCGGAGCCTGTTCATGAGCGCGGTGGAAATTCTCTGACCGGTGGCGTCTTCGACATGAAGAATCCGGCGCCGGGAATGGCCGCCTTCCAGGGCATAATCCAGCTTCTCCGGCGAAGAGCGGGCAAAGGGAATCTTTAATTCCTTGATCAGAATCCGGTCGATGGCCTGCTGGCCTTCCCTGACCAGAACCTCCACCGCTTCCGGGTTGTTAATCTGATCGCCGGCTTTAATGATGTCGGCCTTCAGCAGTTCCGGGTCGTCGTCGTCCCCGAAGGACACGATCCCGCCCTGAGCCCAGAAGGTGTTGGACCCTTCGGGGCCGGAAGATTTGATCACCACGTTTACTTCCATCCCCAGGCCGGCCGCCTCCAGGGCCGCAGTCGCCCCGGCCATGCCCCCGCCGATGATCAACAGGTCCGAATAATATTCCTTCTGTTCAGGTTTGTTTTTCATCACTTTTTATTCGTTCTCAAAGGAATTCAAGCGAAATGTCGGCCGAACGAAAAGAATGGGTCAGCGAGCCGACCGAAATGTAATCGACCCCGGTCAGAGCCAGATCCCTGACGTTTTCCAGGCTGACCCGGCCCGAAGCTTCGAGCGGCAGCCGACCGGACACCAGTTCCACAGCCGCTCTGATTTCCTCCAAAGTCATATTATCCAGCATGATCCAGTCCGCCCCGTTTTCAAGGGCTTCCCGGACCTCGGCCAGACTGGTGGCTTCGACTTCAATCTTGAGACCGGACAGATTTCTCTTCCTGAGGTATTCCCGGGCTTTTTTAAGAGCCGGAGCGATTCCCCCGGCCGCCCGGAGGTGGTTGTCTTTAATCAACATCATGTCGGAGAGACTCATCCGGTGGTTGGTGCCGCCGCCCATTCTGACGGCATATTTTTCCAGCAGTCGCCAGCCGGGAGTGGTCTTTCTGGTATCCAGGATCCGGGCCCGGGTGCCTCGGGCGGCCTCAACAAACATTCTGGTCAGGCTGGCCACTCCGGAAAGACGCTGCAGGAAATTCAAAGCGGTCCGCTCCCCTTTCAACAACGAAGCCGCCGGACCGCTAACCTCGGCCAGAACCTGCCCGGCCTTGAATCCCTGACCGTCTTCCAGCTTTTTTATGAATTCAATCCGCGGATCCAGGAGGTAAAAAACCCGGGCCGCGACCTCGATTCCGGCCAGAACACCGTCCTGTTTGGCCTGGAAGGCCGCCCGGGCCATGGCCTCTTCCGGGATTATGGCCTCGGTGGTGACATCTCCGGCCGGCAGGTCCTCGGCCAGAGCCAGTTCTATCAGGTGATCGATTTTTTGCCAGTCCATGGAATCAGATTATAAGAGTTTGAAAGACTAGCGTCAACCTTATCCCGGGTTGGGTCGGCAGCATAATTAGGCCGGCTGTCTTGCCCCCGGCCCGGTTTTATGGCAAAATTCTTCCTATTTCTCGCCCGGCAAAGGATCAAACAATGGTCACCAGGAAAAGAGAGGAAAAGACTGAACCGGAAGAATTTCGGCTCCGGCCGGAAGACCTGAAAAGGATTCTGTCTCTGGCCTTGAGCCGCGGGGGAGATTTGGCCGATATCTACCTGGAACACCGAACTTCCCTGTCGATTATCATGGAAGAGGACATTATCAAGGAATCTTCGGAGAGCGTCACTCTGGGGCTTGGCCTTCGGGTCATCCACCACGACCGGACCGGGTACGCCTATACCAACGATTTAGCGGAAGAAAAAATCCGGTCGGTCGCTTTGACCGCGGCGGCCATAGCCAGCTCTAAGACCGGTAAAAAGCCGCCCGTCAGGTTCAAGCATTTCAAGCCCGCGAATGATGTCGCCCGGGCCAGGCTGGTGGCCACTTCCCGTCCTCTGGCCGAGAAAATTCAACTTGTGGAAAGGGCTTATCGCTCGGCCCTGAACCACCACCCGGACATCAAAAAAGTCCAGGTCGCCTACGGCGAATCTCTGCAACGCATTCAGGTGATAAATTCAGAAGGATTGTTCGTTGAAGACAGAAGGCCTATGGTCAAACTGGTGGTCATGGCTCTGGCCGAAAAAAACGGCCGGCGCGAATCGGGCTTTTGCGGCGGGGGCGGAAGAGTGGGCCTGGAATACTTCAGCCGCGGCCTGAGTCCGGAAACCATCGGCCAGGAAGCGGCCGCCGAAGCCTGTCTGCTGCTGGAAGCGGCCGACCCCCCGGCCGGCGAGATGCCGGTGGTTCTGGCTCCGGGGCACAGCGGAGTGCTCATCCATGAAGCAGTCGGCCACCTGCTGGAGGCCGATTTCATCCGCAAAAAGACTTCTGTCCTCTGGAATAAACTGGGGAAAAGAGTCGGCTCGGAACAGCTTAATATCTATGACGACCCGACCATTCCGGGTTTTCGCGGTTCTTACAATTTTGACGACGAGGGCAGCCGCCCGCAAAAGACCCTGCTGGTAGAGAAAGGCGTGGTCAGGGGTTTTCTCCAGGATAGTCTGTCAGCCCGGTTGATGAATAAAGAAAAGACAGGCCACGGCCGCCGTCAGGATTTTACCTGCTGGCCGCTGCCGCGCATGGCCAACACCTTCATCGACCGCGGAGAATACGACCCGGAAGAGATCATCCGCAGCGTTAAAAAGGGCTTCTATGTCAGCCGGCTTTCAGGCGGCCAGGTGGAAGACTCCGGCCAGTTTACTTTCTCTGTCACCCTGGGTTACCTGATCGAAAACGGCCGGCTGGGCCGGCCGGTACGCCAGGCCACCCTGATCGGCACCAACCTCGATATCCTTAAAAAGGTGGAGATGGTCGGCAGCGACCTGGACTTCGGCTGGCAAACCGGAACCTGCTCCAAGGAAGGCCAGGACGTTCCGGTAGCCGACGGCTGTCCGACCCTGAAAATCTCTGGAATGACAGTCGGAGGGCTGAAATGAAAGCTGCCAGCCATGACCTCAGAAAATTGGCCGAAAAGCTGGTCCAATACGGACGAAAGCAGGGCGCCGACGAAATAGAAGTCACCATGTACGACGGCCGCGAATTCAACGTTGATGTCAGGCTGGGCCGGATTGAAAACCTGGTTGAGGCCGATTCCCGCTATTGCACCTTTCGTTTATTCAAAGACAGGAAAGTGGCCTCGGCCAGTTCTTCCGATTTAAGCCTGTCCACGCTTCAGGCCCTGGTCCGACAGGCTATGAAAAGAGCCGGCCTGACTCATCGCGATGAGTGTGCCGGGTTGCCGTCTCCGGCCCGGTTCAAGGTCACCGAAGATTCTCTCAAGCTTTACGACCCGGAAGTGGCCGGGATGAAACCCCAGGAAAAAATCAGACTGGCTCTGACCACCGAAAGAATCGCTCTCCAGGATAAGAGAATAACCAATTCTTTTGGAGCCAGCTTTGTCAGCAATGAGTTGAGAACGGTGCTGGTAAACTCCAGCGGCTTCAGCGGGGAATACTCGCAGACCTACTGCAGTCTCAGTCTCGGACTGCAGGCCGGCCGGGGCGACCGGCTGGTGGAAGATTACTGGTTCTCAGCCAAAAGGCATTTAAGAGACCTGGCTCCGCCGGAAGAAGTGGCCAGAATGGCCGTGGAAAGAACCGTGCGCCAGCTTAACCCCCGGAAGATCAAAACCCAGAACGTCCCGGTGATTTTCGAGCCGACTATGACCTCCTGGCTGCTGGCATTTTTATTCTCCTGCGTTTCCGGGACGGCAGTCTATCAGCAGACTACCTTTCTAGCCGGGCGTCTGGGTGAAAAAATAGGCTCTGACCTGTTAACCGTGGTTGATGACGGCTTGCTTCCCGGAAGGCTCGGCACCAGACCATTCGATTCGGAAGGGGTGCCCACCCAGCGGACAGTGGTCATAGAACAGGGAGTCCTGAAAAATTACCTCTGCAACACCTACTCCTCCAGAAAGCTTAACCTGCCGGTCACCGGAAACGGCAACGGCCGGGGTGTGGTGCCGAACAACTTTTACCTGGAACCCGGGGCCAACACACCCGAAGAAATCATCAAATCAACCAGGAAGGGCTTTCTGCTGACCAGAGTTATAGGACACGGGTTGAACACCGTAACCGGCGACATCTCGCGCGGGGCCTCCGGATTGTGGATTGAAGACGGTCGGCCGGTTTTCCCGGTTTCCGAGGTGACCATTGCCGGAAATCTGGGCCGGTTGCTGCAGAACATCGAACAGGTGGGAAACGATATTCAGTTTGAAAGTCCGATTTGCGGCCCGACCGTCAAAGTGGCCGAAATGACCGTGGCCGGGAAATAAGCCGGAGCCTAACTGTCAAATCTCCGACCGAAACGGTTCAGGTGAACCACCTCTTCCAGCTTTCTTTTCGGAACATGCAGGGTTTCGTTTTCATCCTTCCAGTATTTGACCGAGCCCTGAAAATTTTCCACCACCGGACTTTCGGCCGGATAGCCCAGAGCCAGGACCGAATCAATCTTATAATCATCCGGGATTTCCAGAATATTCTTCAACCGGTCCCGGTCGACCGAAATCAACCAGCAGCTCCCTATTCCCTGAGTTAAAGCTCCCAGAATGATGTTCTCGGCCGCGGCCCCGACGTCGTATTCATAGCCTTTCTGTCGGATGGCGGTGTTGACGATAATCACAATATAGGCAACCGGTTCCTGCCCCGGTTTGGGGTTGCCGGCCGGGTTGATGTAAGCTGCCCAGCGCAGCCAGGGAAAAACCTGTTTTCGAACTTCAGGGTCCTGGACGATGATGAACTCCAGGGGTTGCAGATTAGCCGCCGAAGGAGCCATCCGGCCCAGGTCGGCCAGATTCAACAAAATATTCCCCTGTATTTCCTCCGGGCGGAACTGGCGGATAGTCCTCCTTTTCCTGATCAGTTCCATGAAATCTTCCATCCTCATCCTCCTTCAGTTCGGGTCAGGCCCGGCCGTCTGAGGTCAGGCGCCTTTATCTTAAAAATAATTGTGAAGGAAAGCAACATAATTCCGGCCACCAAATACATAGCCGAAAGTCCGGCCAGCTCGGAAACCCAGCCGTAAAAGATCGAGCCCAGCCCCATTCCGGCATCGAAAAGAGAATTATAGAGACTTATGGCCAGTCCTTTATGCTTGCGGCCCATAAAATCAATTAAATAGGTGCTGAGGGCCGGAAAGATCAATCCCTGCCCGAAGCCGCCGATAAACCCGGTCAGCCACAGCCCGGCCATTGACCTGACCTGCCAGATCAGAAACAGGTTAAGGCCGATAACCAGGGCCGAGACCAACACCACCTTTTTGGGACCGAAACGATCGGCCAGTCCGCCCAGCCGAAACCTGGACAGGATGGCCGCAGCCGAGAAAACAACAAAGAATGGACCCACCCGGCCCAGGTTCAGGGCTTTTACCAGCAGGGGCATGAAATAAATCATTGCCCCCCGGACGGAACCGTGGACTACGGGCATGGAACCGATGATCAGCAGGACGACCACCGAAGCTGAGCCCGGAAGGCCGCTCAGCGGCGAAGAGCCCTCCGGCCCCCGGTCTTCTTTTGGTAATTCCCGGGTGAGGTTGACCAGGAAAAATGAAATCAGCAGAAAAATCAAACTGCAGTTGAAGAGGCCGCTGAAACCGGCGCGCCTGATTATTTCTTCTCCCAGGGATGGCCCCACGGCATTGGCGATCAACCCGGCCACTCCGACTATGCCGATCGAGCGGGCCATGCTCTGCACCGGAGCCAGGTCGGTACACATGGTGATGGTGGCGGTCATGCTGATGCCCCAGCCGATTCCGGTCAGAGCCCGGAGCAGAACCGGCAGGGCGTCGGCATCTTTAACCAGATGAAACAAAGGAACGCTGATTATTAAAATGGCTATGCCCAGCAGCGAGATCTTCTTCCCGCCCTGGCGGTCTATCAACCTTCCAAAAAACGGCCTGATGGCAATGGCGGTCAGGCTGTGGATGCCCATAATCAGCCCCACCTGGCCGCCGCTGGACTGAAACTGTTTCAAAAACAAGGGCAAAAGGAAAAAAAGGCTGACCGAAAGAAACAGGAAAAAATAGGCAGACAGGCCGAGTATGAAATCCCGGCTCCAGAGCCCGGTCAGTCGGTTGTTAAGGCTGGATTTTTCCGTCATCGATTTTTCAAGCCGGTTCTTAAAAGCAGAAAATAGAAAAATAGCCGAATTGCGAGTATTTGTAAACAGGGTGCTGGCTGTTGGGGTTAGGGGAAAATCTCATATAAGGGGATGATTGAAGGAGGGTATCCTTTGACTCTGCCCAGCCAGCACAACAGAGTCCAAT